>JACXTT010004532.1_pt1 | contig 20612 bp, 9 predicted proteins | sample 9270951 | NCBI WGS metagenome assembly JACXTT01 (sample SAMN15532306, study PRJNA645909) | rock metagenome | isolation source: weathered quartz diorite | place: Puerto Rico | collected 2017-06-21
CGCAAACGCAAACGTCGGCGCCGGCGACCCCGACCAACTCCCCGACGACGCCGACAACACCTGACCCACCACCGCCGACCCCGACACCACCGGCAACACCGTATTCACCGGCGCCGAAGAGACGTAATTGCCTCCGCCGAAGTCGTCGATGGTGCTGGTCTTGAACTCGACGGCAAGGCTGCCGGCGGCCGTATAGCGGACTGCATCCCCTGCGGTGTCATAGCTGAGCAGTTGCGTCCACCCCGCAGCAGCGCTGTAGAAGAGCGCGAAGATGCGCGAGCCGACGATCCGGATCGCGACCTTGTTTCCGGACGCGAGGGGTTGGTTGACACCGGAGGCAAGCGTCACGGGGGATCCGGCGTTCGTGAACCGGATGATCGACCAATCCCCGCTGGCGCTCACGGACACGTAATAGCCGGAGTCCGAACCCGTGCCGGCGCCCGTGACCCGTGCGCCGATTCGGATCACATCGGCAGCGCCATAGGACCTGACAGTCAGGTAGGCCTCGCAGTCGGGACCGAACGCCGAGGGGTTCCAATAATCCCACGCGAACGTGGTGCTGGAACCGTCGACAGCACCGTTACTCGACACGTTCATCCCAGCAAGCCGATTCACCGACCACTTCGACCCAACCGGGCCATTAGCCCGATTGAAGTCATCCAACACCGGCGTCACGGGTCCATCACCAGGGATGGGACTCACCGCCCACGAATAGCTGTCCGTCGCACTGTTCCCGGCGGTGTCGGTTGCCTGAACTGCAAACGTGTGGTTTCCGAACGTCAATGAGTTGTAGGTCTGGCTTGTTGCGGTGGAACAGAGTGAGAACTGCGCTCCGTCGAGCGAGCACCGATAACTCGCGACCGTGTCGTTGCTCGAGAAAACGAAGCTCGCCGTGGGTTGCGTGGTCGGATTCACAGGCTTCGATGAGGCGGAAATCGTCACCGAGATTGGGGAGGGAGCAAGGTCGACCACCGTCACCGTTCCGGTCGTCGTCGGACCACCCGACTGGAACGGATACGGGGGATATAGCGGCTGTGTCTGAGTGGCCAGATACGGCGAAGCGGCGATGAGATATCGGCCGCTGAGGTCGAGATCCAACCCTGTGGTTCTGTTCAGCGAGGAAGTACTGCTGTAGCCGTCGGCAAAACGAGGGTTCTTGGGATCAGAGATGTCCACTGCCGAGACTGCCGAGGCGTACACCGCCGAGACATACGCGAAGTTGCCCCTCACCCGGACCCGGTACGCGCCATTGAGCCACGTGCTGTTGGTGGCGAGCCCCACGATTCGAGGATTGCTTGGAGTCGTGACGTCTACGACGGCGAGTCGGCCGAGCCCCGATGCCTGGTCCGCCACGTAGGCATAGCCGTTCTGCACGGCGACGTCGACGTCGAATGAAAGGCGGCTCGAGTCCTGCAGCGAGGCCACGATCGTCGGGCTGAGCGGATTGGAGATGTCGATGATCGTCAACCGGTTCGAGTACGAAGCCGTGACGTATGCGTAATTGCCCGACACCGCCACCGAAGAGGCGTGCTTCAACGCCTGACTGCCGGTCCACGGGGCGGCCAGATTGCTGTTCCGCAGCGCAGCGACGATCGTGGGACTCGACGGTGAAGCAACATCGACGACAACGAACGAGTCCCCAACGGTCGGGTCGGGGCAAGGCTGACCCGAAAGACAGCCCTGAGCCGCAACATAGGCGTAGTGCCCCGACACAGCCAAACCGTAAGCTCCGAAAAGACTCACTGAATCCCTGATGGAACCGACGATCGCCGGCTGTGCGGGATTCGTGCTGATGTCAAGGATCGTGAGGCTATTACCGGTGCCGTCATCGTTGCTGTTGCTCCCTGACGGCCCGTTGCGGTTCTTGCTCACAACGTACGCATACCCCCCGGCGACATTCACCGTCGACGCATTCAACAACGACGTCGCTGACGGGCTCGAACCGGCGATAACCGGCGCAGATGGGTTGGAGATGTCGACCGCCGTCAGTCGACCAGCGGCATACGCCGTCGTGTATGCGTAGTTCCCCGAGGTCACAACCGACGTAGCACCCGAGAGCAGGACAGCGTCGACGACAGAACCCGATCGGGCGGGGTTTCCTGTCGAAGCCGATACCGCTCCCGTCGGCGCGACGACGATGAGCGTGACGATGGCCAGCCACGCCAAGCGAGAAGCCCGGCGGCGACCAAGCGCCCTCCAGACCCAGCCTAACGGACGCTGGCTGTCCCCCACCCGCAAGTTCTCATCGTAAGTCAGATCCTGGGCGAACGCTAGGAACCAAGCTAGGAGCCAATGCGCCGGCGCCGACGATCGCCCGGCCCCGAAGGAGATCGGGCGTGGCGAAAAGCCTACGCTTTCGTCATGGGTTGGAGCCTGTGAGCCAAGGCGATCACGCTGCCGCTCGAGCAATCGCGGACGATGCCGGGACGTTGCTGCTCGAAACTCGTCGGATGCTCGCCGGCGGCACGCCGGCTCACGTCGTTCGGAACGAAGGTGATCGGCGCGCGAACGCGCTCATCCTGAAGCGGCTGCGACGGGACTTTCCAGGCGACCACGTCCTTTCCGAGGAGGCGCCCGACGATCTCCGGCGCCTTGCGGCCCGCCGCGTCTGGCTCGTGGATCCACTCGACGGCACCCGCGAGTTCGGTGAGGCCGGTCGGACGGACTGGGCCGTGCACATTGCCCTCGTCGAGGACGGCGAGCTCGCCGCCGGCGCTGTCGCGCTCCCAGCACAGAAGACCACGTTTGCCACAGATGCTCCGCCATCCGTACCGGACCCGACGGGCCGACGACCGAGGGTCGCCGTCTCGCGCACCAGGCCGGCAGCAGAAGCACTGACGGTTGCCGCTGTCCTGGACGGTGAACTCGTGCCGATGGGATCCGCCGGCGCGAAGGCAATGGCCGTCGTTTCCGGCGAGATCGACGTCTACATCCATTCGGGAGGCCAATACGCCTGGGACTCGGCCGCTCCGGTCGCCGTCGCGGCGGCCGCCGGCCTGCATACCTCGCGAGCGGACGGGTCACGACTCCGGTACAACGTGGAGTCCACCTGGCTGCCTGATCTCGTCATCTGCCGCCCGGAGTTTGCTCCCGCGGTGCTCCGGGCTCTTGCGGTGTGAGATTCTCACGCGAGACCCCGGCCCGTTGCCCTCCTCCTGATTCACCTCTTCCCTGTTGTCCGGCGTAGCTTGAGTTGCGCGGGTGTCGTGACCATGATGTGTCCGATGCGACGCGCATTGATTCTCGTTCTCGTCGCCGCAGCTTTCGGAATCTCTCTCTTGCCGGCGGCCCATGGCGGTGTGAAACGAGGCTGGTCGACCGCGAAGGCGTCTACCTACCTGAAGGTGCACCTCCGGCTGGCCGACCCGACCGTCGTCGCTGCCGCCAGTGACTACCTGCAAAAGATGAAACAGATCGGCGACGCGAGCGGGATCGCGCTCGCCGAGAGTCAGCTCAGAGACGCGAAGTCGGGACTCGCGGTGGATCGTGCAACCTGTCTGGGGGTAAGACCCGCTCCCGGCGGCTACGTGTCGTTCAGGTGCAAGCTCTCGCTGAGCGATCATCGCGAATTCACGGCTGAGGCTGCTGGGACGTGGAGGCTCAGGCCGGCGTCAGGGAATTGGCAGTGGCATACGGCATCGTGGGTGCTTGGCTCTCTCGCGGGGCACTGAACGGATCACATCCGTCGCGTGGGTCGATACCGGGATGCTGCGAAGCAGCCCGCAAGCGCAGTTCCCGCCTCACGCGGCCTCCGAACTCGCATTCTCGACGAGACTGTCTACGATCAGACGGTGATCGAATCGCCGCCCAAACTGCCCCCCAACCACGACCCCAGCGTCACCGCCGAGCATGTCGTTTCCGCGGGGGCGCCGGCAGGCGAGCCTCGACCGGCGATCTGGTTCAAGCGGCGGGTCGGGGCTATACAGGCTCTCCGGGAGCTCTGGGAGTTTCGCGAGCTGATTCGCGCGCTCGCGGAGCGCGACCTCCGTAGCCGTTACAAGCAGGCAGCTCTCGGCATGGCGTGGGCACTTCTGACGCCGATCATGCTCATGCTCGCGTTCACGTTCGTGTTCACGAAGTTCGGCAAGGTGGCGACCAACGGCGTCCCGTACCCGCTGTTCTCGTTCATTGCGCTCGTGCCGTGGTCGTTCTTCTCATCGTCGGTGCTGACAGGTGGGATGAGCCTGTTCGCGAACCTGCCGCTCCTGAACAAGCTTTATTGCCCGCGAGAGGTGTTCCCGCTTGGCACCATCGCCGTTGCCGCCGCAGACGCCCTGCTCTCGACGGTCGTCCTCGTGGCATTGTTCCCGATCGAGCGCTACACGCCTGCACGCGAGGCCATCTACGCGCCGATCATGCTCGTCATCCTGTTGGCATTCACCGTGGGCGTGACGCTCGCGATCTCGCCGGTTGTGGTCTACATGCGAGACCTGCGGCTCGCGCTCCCCCTCGTGCTCCAGTTCGCGCTCTTCGTCACCCCCGTCGCCTACGGCGTCGGCGCGATCGCGAAATCGCGAACCGAGCTGCTCGTCTACTCGGCACTGAACCCGCTCGTGCCGGTGATCGACGGACTGCGCCGAACGATTCTCCTCGGCCAAAACCCGGATTGGACGAGCGAACTGGTCGGCGGCTGCACCGCGGTGCTCGTGCTCGCAGGAGGCTTCCTCCTATTCAAGCGACTGGAAACAAGCCTTGCCGATGTTGCCTGAGGGGACGATCGGCACGTCAGAAGTCTGGAAGCGCTTCCGAACCGACAATCGACCCACCTACATGCAGGATCAACTGGGGCAGGTCGCCGACCGCATGCGGGGGAAGAACTCCGCGCCGTGGCGTTGGGTGCTTCGCGAGATCGATTTCCGAGCGCAGCCCGGCGAGTCCTGGGGGCTTGTAGGCGCGAACGGCGCAGGCAAGTCGACGCTCCTGAAGATCCTCACGCGGGTGATGTACCCGACCGCTGGGCGCGTCGATGTCTCCGGTCGCGTCGGCGCCCTCATCGAGGTTCGTGCCGGCATCGCCCCGCTTCTGACGGGCAGGGAGAACATCTACTTCACGGGCACGCTGATGGGCTTGCAACGCAAGGAGATCAAGCGTCGTTTCGACGAGGTCGTCGAGTTCGCAGGCCTCGAGAATGCTGTCGATCGCCAGGTGAAGTACTACTCATCCGGGATGGCGGTGCGGCTGGGGTTCGGAGTCGCCGCCCATCTCGATCCAGCTGTGCTCCTCGTCGACGAGGTTCTCGCCGTCGGCGACGCCGCGTTCCAGCAGCGCTGCCTCGAGCGCTTGCGACAGGTTCTTGCCCAGGGCACGACGCTCGTCTTCGTCTCGCACGATCTCGCCGCAGTCGAAGCGACGTGCAGCAACGCGGTGTGGCTCAATGAAGGCGCGGTGCAGAGCTCAGGCGCGGTGCGGGACGTTCTCGGCGACTACCGGCGCTCGGTGGAGGGAATGGCCATGCTGCAGGCGACCGACGGCCTTCTTCGGCTCCGCGAGCTCGAGATCGGATCGGAGAGCGGCGCTGGCGTGCAAACAGGCGGGCCGCTCGATTTCAACTTCGTCCTCGAGAGCGACAAGGAGCACAGAACGTGGATCTACCTGGGAGTCAGCGAGGGCGCAGCGACGCCGATTTTCCTGATCAACCCGGGTCGCGAAGCAATTCTCAAGCCCGGCAGAACCCGCGTCTCGTGCTCCGTCACGAACACCCCGCTCCCGATGGGAACCTACTTCCTCTGGGGCGCGGCCTACCGCGGCTGGACGAACGGCCAGGAGCTTCTCGGCTGGCAGCCGCTCGGGCAGTTCAACGTCTACGGACCGAGGCTCGACGCCACGCCACGCTCGGTCGTGCGGCTTTCACCGATCCATGTCGACTCGCGGTGGGCTATCGCCTCGGAAGATGGCTAGCCAGACCGACCCGGAGAGAAGGGCTCCCGGAGACGAATCCCGGAAGCCCTTCGAACGTAGCTACGCGACTGTGAGCGGTTCGAGATCGGTCACGTTCACCATCTCGGCCATCGCGACGAGGAGCTTGCGCTCACCGCTGTAGGGTCGGCGCGCGTGCGCGACCATCATGTTGTCGAGCACGATCATGTCGCCCGCTTCCCACGGCGACTCCACGCACAGCTCCTCGTAGAGATCGCCGATGCGGGTCACGACGTCGTCCGGAATCGGCGTGCCGTCACCGAAGTAGACGTTCCGCGGCATGTCCTCCTCCGCAAACAACTGGCGGAGCGCGGTCCGTGTCTCGTCGTCCAGGCAGGACACGTGGTGCAGTTGGATCTGGTTGAAGAACACCTTCTCGCCCGTCTGCGGGTGGATCACGACAGCCGGCGACACCTGCGAGATGCGTAGCCCGCCATTCGCGCTCCATTCGCAGCCCATGCCACCTTCCGTGCACATCCGCTCGACGTCGGCCTTGTCGGTCGTGCTGAAGAAGTCCTGCCACGGGACGTCGATGCCTTCAGAGAAGTTACGGACGTACATGAGCCCCTTCTCGGCGAACTCCTGCCGAAGCACGGGATCGAGCGCTTCGTACACGAGCCGGCAGTCGAGCAGCGGGGTCTCTCCACGGTCCACAGAAGGGATCACGCAGAAGAAGAACTGGCGCAGCGGCCATTTCGGCAGATGCGAGCTCTCGTTGTGGAACAGGATCATCTTGTCCGCCGGGTAGGGCGTCGAGTAATAGATCCGTTCTGCGGTCGGCTCGTGCGGCAGGTCGCCGTACTCCGCGAAGAGCTCCGGCGAGACGGCGGCCGCCGTCCGCTCGAAATCCGAGGCGGTCGCGAGGCCGAACCCCTTGAAGACGATCGCGCCGTAGCGGTTGAGATAGCCGTTGACCTCATCGATGTTCGCCGTGCACCACTCCGCGAGATCGACGTTCTCGACTGCCGGGCGGATGATCAACGGCATACGCTCGTCGTTCCCGGGCAGGAAGCCGGTCTCGATCAAGCGGGTCGTCGTGACTTGCATCCGGCGCATTCCGCGAATGCCGCCGGCCTGGGTGCTCTCCGTGCTCATATCTCTCCCCTCCCTCTGGGTCGTACACAAACCCTACTCAGTCTTCGATCAAAGTCTCGACCTCGATGTCACGGCGCACGCAGCGCCATCCGGTCGCGGGCGCCGCCACCGCCGCGACCTCTCCCCGCTCCGCGTCGCTCAGATCCGCGAGCTGCCAGCGGGAACACTCGGTCGACGACCAGCCTGTCCGCAAGAGCGCGGCTGGCGCGTTTGGTGCCAACGACACATCGAAGCTGTCGAGGGCAAGGGTGAGCCCGTCACCCCGTGCCTTGAGGAACGCCTCCTTGCGCGTCCAGCAGGTGAGGAACGCCACGCCTCGCTCCTCCTCCGGGAGCGCCTGTAATGCATCGACCTCGGCCGGCGAGAAGAATCGCTTCGCGATCCGATCGCCCTCGAACTCCGAGCGGAAGAGCTCGACGTCGATACCCACATCGAAGGAAGGGCTGAACGCGAAGAGTGCCGTCGCCTCGGAATGCGCGAGGTTGAAAGCCGGGCCGCGGCCGCCGAGAGATGGCTTCTGATGGATGCTGTACAGAAAGCGAAGGCGCGCGGGATCGACCGCCAGATACCGTCCGAGCAGCGCCCTGAGCAGCCCTCTGCCGACCACGTAGCGGGCCCGGTCGCGGTCGAACCGAAACAGGCTGGCGCGACGACGTTCGTCAGCCGACAAGAACGTCTCGAGCCGCTGCAAGACCTGCGGTTCCTGATCGAGTTCACCACGCCAGACGTCGATAACCCCGCGCTCGAGGATGAGGGCATCACCCGTCAACTGCTCGACCCTTGAAGCGCGCGAGACGATTCAGCTTCGTGAGCCGGAGCTCGATGCTCTGTCAAATGCGACACATCATCCTCTCTCAATACTCCGTTGTTGCTCCTTGTACATCCTGCAGCATCCGTTCTGGCACCTCGTAAACCAGGTCAGTCGTTCTCGGCCAAGCGCACGGCGGCGGAGGCCCGATCCGCGGAGCCCCGGATGCCCCAGCCGTTCGCCCGCGCGGAATCGAACCCCTCCCCGTCGGTGAGCACCGCGAAGTCGAGCAGCCGCCCATCGGGGTGATCAACGACCTGCTGCAGCAGGTCGGCGAATGCGGCGGCGAGACGTTCGACCGACGCGCGATCGAACAGTGCGACGTCGTAGATGAACTCGCCAACGATTCCGTCCTCGAGCACATTCAGGTCGAGGGCGAGGTCGAAGGCGGCGAACCCGTGGTCGAGCGGCAGCCTGCTCGTCGCCGCGCCGGCGAGCTCGGGTGTCGGCGGCGGGTCGATGCTCGCACGGAAGTTGACCTGGACGAGCGGATTCATCCCCGGCTGACGCGTGGGACGGAGGGCCGAGACGACGTGCTCGAACGGGAACTCCTGATGCTCGAGCGCGCCGAGCACCATCTCGCGGACTCGGGCGAGAAGATCGGTGAAGCTCGGATTGCCCGCGAGTCGGACCCGGAGCGCGAGTGTGTTCGCGAAGAACCCGATCAGGTTGAAGAACTCGGTTCGAGCCCGGTTGGCGTACGGGCTGCCGACGAGGATGTCGTCTTGCCCCGAGACGCGGTAGAGGAGGAGCCCGAAGACCGAGAGCAGGAGCATGTACGGCGTCGTGGCCGTCTCGACGCTCAGGCGCTGGACGGACGCGGCCACGTCGGCGGGTAGACGGACGTCGAGGCTCGACCCCTCGAAGGCCGGCTCTGCCGGGCGCGACCGGTCGGTTGGAAGCCGCAGGGTTGTCGGCGCGCCGGCGAGTTGGGCCCGCCAGTACTCGAGCTGTCGTTCGAGCCGACTTCCGGAGAGCCGTTCACGCTGCCACAACACGAAGTCGCGGTAGTGCAGCGGGAGCTCCGGGAGCTGCGGCGGCCGCTGTGAGCGGTGCGCGTCGTAAAGCTCGCCGAGATCGCGGAAGAAGATGCGGACCGACCAGCCGTCAGAGGCGATGTGATGCGTGACAACGAGGAGGACGTGCTGGGTCTCGGCGAGTCGGAAGAGCGTTGCGCGGATCATCAGGTCCCGTCTCAGGTCGAACGGCACTCGGAGCTCCGCTCGTAGGCGCCGTTGCAGCTCGGCGTCGCGCTCCTCGCCTGGAATGCCGCCGAGGTCGACGACCTCGAGTGCAGCCGGCCAGTCGTCGAGGACGACCTGCGCGAGCTCGTCGGCGTCCCAGCTGAAGACCGTTCGCAACGGCTCGTGCCGCGCGATCACGTCCGTCAGCGCCGCCTCGAGCACCCCGAGGTCGACATCGCCGTCGATCCGTATCGCATGCGCACCGTTGTAGGTCGCCGTCTCAGCCGCGAGCTCGCCGACGACGAGGAGCGGCCGCTGAGAGAACGCCAGGGGGTAGATACGCTCGGGCTCGATCCTGGCGGGCTCGGGCTCGTCGCCGACCGTCTCACCGGCGAGTGCCTCCACCTGCGCGGAGAACGCATCGAGCGTCGGGTGCTCGAAGAGCGCCCGCACCGAGATGTCGATCTCGAAGCGCTCGCGGACCTGGGTCGCAGTTCGCGCGGCGAGCAGCGAATGGCCGCCGAGGCGGAAGAAGTTGTCGTCGTTGCCGACGCGCTCGAGGCCGAGGACGCGCTGCCAGATCTCCGCGACGGCGGCGGCGATGGGCGTTCGCGGCTCGACGAAGACCGCGCCGCCCTGCTCCTCCCAGACGGGTGCCGGCAGCGACTTCCGGTCGAGCTTGCCGTTCGCCGTGAGCGGAAGCGACGGAAGCAGCGTGATCGAGGCCGGCACCATGAACAGAGGCAGCCGCTGTTCGAGCGAGCTCCTGAGGTCGCTCCGCAGCTCCTCGACGACTGGGGCGGGCTCGCCTCCCGCCTGCTCCCGCAGGATCCGGCGCACTGCGCCGGCCCTCTCGGCGGACGGTACGACGTAGGCGGCGAGTCTCGTGTCGCCCTCGTCCGCGGCATACGGCACGACCGCGCACTCGCCCACTGCCTCGTGCTCGGTGAGCGCGGCCTGGATTTCGCCGAGCTCAACGCGGAACCCGCGGATCTTCACCTGATCGTCTGCGCGGCCGAGGAACTCCAGCTCGCCGTCGTTGCGGTAGCGTCCCCGGTCGCCGCTCCGGTAGAGGACGCCCTCGCCGAACGGGCTGGACACGAAGCGCTGCGCGGTCAGCTCGGGACGGTTCAGGTACCCGCGTGCGACGCCTGCCCCGCCGACGTAGAGCTCGCCGGGAACGCCCGGCGCGACGGGGTTCAGGTGGTCGTCCAGGAGGTAGAGCTGGAGGTCGGGGATCGGCCGGCCGATCGGACTCGCGTCGCCGTCGGCGTCCGCAGAGGTGAGCGGCCGGTACGTCACGTGGACAGTCGTCTCCGTGATGCCGTACATGTTCACGAGCGTCGGGCGCTCGTCACCGAACAGCTTGAACCATGGTCGGAGAGAGGACGGCTGCAGAGCCTCGCCGCCGAAGACGACGTACCGCAGCGCGAGATCGTCGGCCACTCGCAGGAGCTCCTCCTGCGCGCTCACGAAGAGCGTCGGCGTCGCATTCAGCACCGTCACCTGCTCGTCGGCGACGAGGCGCGCGAGAGCGTCGGGCGACCGGGTCGTCCAGAGGGGTGCGACCACGAGTCGCCCACCCTTGAGGAGCGCTCCCCAGAGCTCCCAAACCGAGAAGTCGAAGGCGTACGAGTGGAAGAGGAGCCACGTGTCTTCAGCGCCGAACCCGAACCACTCGTCGGTGGCGCTGAAAAGGCGCGCGACGTGGCGGTGCTCGACCAGGACGCCCTTCGGGTGTCCGGTCGACCCGGACGTGTAGATGACGTACGCGAGGTTCCCCGGCTGGGCGAGCGGCTCCGGGTTCCGCTCCTCCCGTTCGTCAGCGGGAGCGCTCCCAGGCCCGACGAAGACGACCGCCGCCTCGTGCTCTGGCAGCCGGTCGACCAGTCGTTCGTGCGTGAGCAGCACCTTCGGGCGGGCGTCTTCGAGGACGAAGGCGAGGCGATCGGCTGGATAGTCGGGATCGAGGGGGACGTAGGCACCGCCCGCCTTGAGGACGGCGAGGATCGCGACCACCAGCTCGGTCGATCGCTCGAGACAGAGCGCAACGAGCGTCTCGCGCTCGACGCCCAGTGCGCGCAGCCGATGGGCAAGCCGGTTCGCCCGGCGGTTCAACTCGTCGTACGAGAGTGCCTCGCCCTCGTACACGACCGCGGGGGCGTCCGGCGTCGCGGCAGCCGCCCCCTCGAACAGCTCGTGGAGGCACGCGACCGGGTAGTCGCGGGCCGAGGCGTCGGCGACCGTGAGCGCCAGCTCACGCTCGGCCGCGCTCAGCATCTCAAGCTCGGCGATCGGTCGATCTGGATCATCGATCGCGGCGGCGAGCAGCTGGAGGAAGTGCGACTGCATCCGCGTAATGGTGGTCGGCTCGAAGAGGTCGGTGTCGTACTCCCAGATCGCCTCGTAGTCGCTCCCGTGCGGCTCGAGAAAGACCGTCAGGTCGATCGGAGAGGAGGCCCGCTCTGAGGCGATCTCTTCGATCTCGAGACCCTCGAGCGCAGGCGGCTCCTCGGCGGGAACGAGCGTCAGCATCACCTGGTAGAGCGGGTGGCGTCCCAGCTGGCGTTCCGGCGCCAGCGCGCGGACGAGCTGCTCGAACGGGAGACGTTGATGGGCGATCGCGTCGAGCATCCGGGTCCGGACCCGTCCGACGAGCTCGCGGAGCGTCGGGTTCCCGGAGACGTCTACGCGTAGCACGACGGTATCCACGAAGACGCCGATCGAGCCCTCGAGCTCGGGACGGTCGCGCCCCTCGACCGGCATGCCGATGACGATGTCGTCCTGTCCGCTGTACCGGTGGAGGAGCGTGTCGAACAGTGCGATCAGCACCGTGTAGAGGGTCGCCCCCTCGCTGCGGGCAAGCGCCTGCAGGCCGTCGACGATTGAGCCCGGAACGGAGGAGCGCATCCAGGCGCCGCGCTGGCCAGCGACCGCGGGCCGTGGCCGGTCGGTCGGCAGCTCGAGCGCGTCCGGGATGCCGGCGAGTGCCGTCGTCCAGTAGGCAAGCTCCCGCCCGAGCGGCTCGTCCTTCAGCCACGAGCGCTGCCACTCCGAATAGTCGGCGAACTGGATGCCGAGGTCCTCGAGCGGCGATGCGGCTCCGCTTCTGAACGCGTTGTACAGCGCCTTCAGCTCGCGCAGGTAGACGAGCTTCGACCAGCCGTCGAAGACGGCATGGCTGAAGACCAGGTGCAGGATGTGCTCGCGGTCATCGACTCGGAGCAGGTGCGCCGTGAACAGCACTGGTCGCGTGAGCTCGATCGGGGTCTGCGTGAGCTCGTTCACGACCTGCTGGGCGGAGTCGGGGGCACCCGCCATATCGACCGGGATAGGCGTGACCCGGAACGGCGGTTCGACGACCTGCAGAGGTCGTCCATCCTGAACGGAAAACCGCGTCCTGAGGATCTCGTGGCGACGAACGATCTCGGTGAGCGCACGTTCCAACGCCTCGGCATCGAGCTCTCCGCGTAACCGCAGGCCAAACGGAATGTTGTACGCCGCGCTGCGCCCCATGAGCTCCTCGATCAGCCAGAAGCGCTGCTGGGCGAACGACGCGTCGCGCACGCCCGCCGTCGGGACGAGCGGCGAGAGCTCCGGCTCGGAGACCCCCTCGAGATCCTCGATCTCGCGGGCGAGGGCTGCGACCGTCGGCGCCTGCAGGAATGTGCACAGCGGCACCTCGACCGCGAAGTCCCTCGCCACCCGGCCGACGAGCTGGGCCGCCAGCAGTGAGTGGCCGCCGAGGCGGAAGAAGTTGTCGTCGCGGCCGACGCGCTCCATCTCGAGCAGCCCACCCCAGAGCCTGGCGATCGCTTGCTCGGTCGACGTCTCGGGCTCGGCGTACTCGACTGCGGTGAGCGAACGGTCCGGGGCGGGGAGCGCCTTCCGGTCGAGCTTGCCGCTCGGCGAGAGGGGCAGCGCTTCGAGGAACGTCAGCGAGGTCGGGACCATGTAGTCGGGGAGCTGCGCGCCGAGGAACCTGTGCAAGTCCTCGTGCGACGGCGCCTGCGCACCCGGCTCCGGGACGACGTAGGCGGCGAGCTCCTGCCGTCCGCCGGGTGACTCGATGACGACGACGGCGCCGTCCGCGACCGACGGGGACTCGCGCAAGACCGCCTCGATCTCGCCGAGCTCGATGCGGAAGCCGCGCAGTTTCACCTGCTCGTCGATCCGACCGCCGTACTCGAGCACGCCGTCTGCTGTCCAGCGGCCGAGGTCGCCGGTGCGGTAGACGCGCCCAGGCTCGAAGGGGTTGGGAACGAATCGCTCGGCCGTCAGGTCGGGGCGGCGGTGGTAGCCCCTCGCAACCTGCACGCCGCCGATGAGAAGCTCACCCCATACGCCGACCGGCACCGGCTCGAGGCGCGTATCGACCACGTAGATCTGGGTGTTCGCAATCGGCCGTCCGATCGACATGACCGGTCGCCGATCGTCCGCCCGGCACTGCCATGACGTGACGCTCACCGCTGCTTCCGTCGGCCCATAGAGGTTGTGCAGTTCGCAGCCGAGGCGCTCGAAGAACCGTCGTGCGAGGTTGGGTGTCAGCGCCTCACCACCCGAGAGCACGCAGCGGAGGCTCCGGCACTTGGCGGCGTCGGTTTCGTCGAGGAAGAGCTGGAGCATCGAGGGGACGAAATGCAACGTCGTGATCTGCTCCCGCTCGATCACCTCGGCGAGGTACGCAGGGTTCCCGTGCTCGCCGGGCGCCGCGACGACCAGGCGTGCACCAAAGATGAGCGGCCAGAAGACCTCGCGCACCGAGACGTCGAAGCTGGTCTGGGTCTTCTGCAGCAAACGGTCCGTTGGGCCGATCCGGTACGTGTCCTGCATCGCGAGCAGGCGGTTGACGATGCCCGCATGGGTGTTCAGCACACCCTTCGGCTTGCCGGTCGAGCCGGACGTGTAGATGACGTACGCGATGTCCTCTGGCCCGCCTTCGACGCCTGGATGATCCGTGCTCTCGGTCGCGATCTCGGGCCAATTCGCGTCGAGTGCGACGACATGGCCGTCGAACGACGGGAGCCGGTCGCGCAGGTGGTCCTGGATCAGGACGACGTTCGCGCCGGAGTCTCCAAGCATGAACGCGAACCGCTCAGGCGGAAGCTCCGGATCGAGTGGGACGTAGGCTCCGCCCGCCTTGAGGATCGCGAGTAGGCCGACGGGGAGTTCCAGCGACCGGTCGAGGCTGATTCCGACCAGGGACCCGGTCGTCACGCCGAGCCGCTGTAGGTGCCGTGCGAGCTGGTTCGCCCGTGCGTCCAGCTCGGCGTAGGTGAGCTGGACGCCCTCGAAGTCGACGGCGATCTCGTCGGGTGCGCGCGCCACCTGCGCCTCGACGAGCGCGTGCAGTGGCGCGTGCGGATACTCCTGCCGCCTGCCTTGCCGGGCGACGAGCAACTGCTCACGCTCCTTCGGGCTGAGCATGTCCAGCTCGCCGATCGGCCGGTCCGGCGCCTCGACGGCGGCCAGCAGCAAGGAGACGAAGTGCTCATGGATCCGCTCGATCGTCTCGCGGTCGAAGAGGTCGGTGCTGTATTCCCACAAGGCGTCGAAGCCGCCGTCGACCTCCTGAACGAAGAGGAACAGGTCGACGCCGGCGGCCGCCACTTCGGTGTCGACCTCCTCCGCTTCGATTCCCGGAAAGTGGAGCTCGGGCTCGGCCGGATTGATCGCGAGCAGCACCTGGAAGAGTGGGTGCCGGCTCAGGTCGCGCTCGGGCTGGAGCTCGCGAACGAGCCGCTCGAACGGGAGGTCTGCGTGCTCGCCCACATCGAGAACCCGCCGTCGCACGCGCCGGAGCAGCTCGCGGAAGCTCGGCATCCCCGCGAGATCGCTGCGCACGACGGATGTGCCAAGGAGGACGCCGACCGTGTCGTCGAGCTCTGCCCGGGTGCGGTCGTCGACCGGGACGCCGACGACGAAGTCCTCTTGTCCCGTGTAGCGGTGGAGCAAGACCTCATACAGCGCCAGGATGCCGTCGAAGAACGTGGCGCCCTCGGCCTCAGCGCACTCCTCGAGCGACGCGGTCAGCTCCGCGGGGAGCGGCCGACGAAGCTTGCCGCCCCGGAGGCGCGCGATCGGCGGGCGCGCGCGGTCGGCAGGCAAGTCGAGCGACGCCGGCAGGCCCGCGAGTTCGCGCACCCAGTGGGCGAGCTCACCGGCGAGCGCGTCCTCGGTCAGCCGAGACCGCTGCCACTCGGCGAAGTCTGCGAGCTGAAGCCGGGGCTCGGGCAGAGGCGAGGGGCGGCCTTCGTGGTAGGCCGCGTAGAGCGTGCTCAGCTCGTCGAACAGTATGGTCTTCGACCATTCGTCGAAGACGATGTGATGCACGACGATCTGAAAGATGTGGTCCTCGTCGCCGAGCCGGAGCAAAATCGCACGGAACGGCGCGGCACGGCGAAGGTCGAACGGTCGGCGTCCCTCCTCGGCGACGAGGCGCGGAGCAGTCTCCTCGTCGGAGACGTCGACAATCGCAAGGCGAACGGGCTGGGACTCCTCGATCACCTGGAGGGGGCGGCCGTCCTCCGACACAAAGCGTGTCCGCAGGGCCTCGTGACGCCGCACGATCTCGGTCACGGCCTGCTCCAGAGCGTTGACATCGAGCGGTCCGCGAAGCCTGACCGGCCACGAGAAGTTGTAGGCGACGGTCCCCGGTGCGAGCTGGTCGACGTACCAGAACTGCTCCTGGGCGAACGAGCACGCCCAGCCACCTTGGTTCGAGGTCGGGTGGCGCGGCGCGATCACCGGCATGGCACGTGCCGTGCTGTCCCGCGCGTGTGCACGGTCGAAGCTGCTGCCCTTCGCGGCGTACCCGATTCGAGTCATCATGCTTTGAATAGGTGCTCTCCCCCCATCCTGCAAGAGCTCGCGAACCGCGTTTGGTTGTACCAGATCGAGGCAACAGAGGCGATCGGGCTAGCTCGAACCCCGGACGACCATCAGAACGGGCTTCGCCATCGAGTCAGCACAGCTCCGCACGTTTCCGGTTCACCGCGGTCTGCCGGGGTACTAGGCAACCTTAGGGGCCGTCACTAACATCAGGGAGTCCTGCGCGGGGGGGACCCACACCGAAGACCAGGTCGAATTGACCTGGTGTTCACATCTAACATCCGACTCATCTCGGGGAGAGGAACGTCGAGAGCGATCGAAGCCCATGTCTAACCCAGCTCAGGACATCCCGGGTTTCTTGCTTGCGCCGCAACAGGAGCAGCCGCTGCTTCTGCCGCGCGACGTCGCCGTGACGCAGGCGGTGGTCGTGCTCGCCGACGGTGTTTCCCAGTCGCGCCTGCGAGCGTCGCTTGAGGATCTCGTGGCCCGCCACGAGATCCTGCGTACGACCTTCGTCCGCCTCGCGGGCGTGCGCGTTCCGCGGCAGGTGATCTGGGACGAGCTTCCGCCTGCCTGGACCGTGTGCGACCTCGCGGACAGTGGCGGCTTCGAGGCATCGCTCGAGGCGCTCATCCGCGAGGAGGCCGAGGGTGTCGATCCTGAGGAGGGCCCTGTAGTGCGGGCAGCGCTCGGGACGTCGCCGACGCACGAGCGGGCGCTGGTGCTGACGGCGTCCGCGGCCTGCCTCGACGCGGCGTCGATGGCGCTTCTTCTGCGCGAGGTCGGCCGGATTTGCCGCGGCGGCGAGATGTCCGAGGACCCGCTCCAATACGCGGACTACTCCGCTTGGCGTCGGCTGCTGCTCGAAGAGGGCGAGTCGGAGGCGGAGTCAGCTCGGTCCTGGTGGGACGAGTCCGCGGAGCGACGACCGTCGGCGTTGCTTTTTGGAGCTCCGGGCGAGGGCACCGCCGCGGCGGAGCGCTTGCGGCTGACGCTCTCTGCGCAGGAGGTCGCTGCCGTGAATGCCGCCGCCGAGAGCTCGGGGGTCACCGAGGCGCTCTTCCTCGAAGCCTGCACGCATGCGCTTGTCGCGCGCCTCTCCGGTGAGACCGAGCTCGTTCTCTCCGCGTTGGCAGACGGACGGGCCGAACCGGAGCTCGCCGAGGCGCTCGGACCGTACGCGCAGCTCGTGCCGATCAGGTCCCGGATCGGCCCGGACACGACCGTCGCGGAGCTGATCGACCAGGTCAGGCGTGCGCGCTCCGACGCGCTTCGCTGGCAGAATTACGCATCCTCGGAGCAGCTCCGGCTCTCCGGCCGCGCCCCGATCGCTTTCTCCTACCACGAGGTCGCCGACACCGACGACGCGGCCGTTCTCGGGCGTCTCGACAGACTCGCAACACGCATGGGATCGGTAGGGATCGAGTTCGTCGCCCACCGACGACACGCCGATCTCACCTGCGAGCTTGCTTATGATCCCACCGCATACAACGCCTCGGACGCCGAGCAGATCGCCGACTGCTTCGTGACGCTCGCCCTGAGCGCCGCAGACGATCCCAGGAAGCCGGTTGCGAGCCTTCGACTGCTCGATGGCGCGGGGCGCACGCAGGCGCTGGCGCTCGCTGACGGCGGCGGCGGCGTGACCCCGGAAAAGTTGATCCACCGCGTCTTTGAGGAGCATGCGGCCGCGGTGCCTGCGTCCCTCGCGGTCACCGACGGCACCGAGCGAATGAGCTACGGAGAGCTGAACGCGAGCGCCAACCGCCTCGCCCATCGCCTCCGCGGCCTCGGCGTCGGCCGCGGCCAGGCTGTCGCCTTGTGCCTCGACCGTTCGCCCGCCGCGATGGTGGGGCTGCTCGGCATCCTCAAAGCGGGTGCTGCCTTCGTGCCGCTCAACTTCGAACATCCCCCATCCCGTCTCGCGCACCAGGTCAAGGAGGCCGAGGCGGTCGCACTCGTGACCCAGGAGCACCTGCTCGAGCGCCTCCCCGCCTTCTCGAGCCATGTCGTTTGTCTCGACCGCATCGACGCGGAGCTCGCGGCCGAGCCCGCCGACAACCCCGAGACGGTGAACGAGGGAGGGGACGTCGCGTACATCATGTACACGTCCGGCTCGACCGGGCTTCCGAAGGGCGTCGCGGTCACACACGGGAACGTCGCGAACTACAGTGCCCGACTGCTCGACCGCCTGGGAGCGGACGGCGCTCGTCTGCAGTTCGCGGTCGTCTCCGCCCTCAGCACTGACCTTGGGTACACGAGCATCTTCCCGCCACTCGTAAGCGGGGGCTCGATCCATCTCGTTGACCCGGACGTCGTGATGGACGCGCACGCGTTCGCCAGCTACACGCGCGCGGCGGGCATCGACGTTCTCAAGATCACGCCGTCGCTGCTTGCCGCGCTGCTCGCGGGGGGGGAGGCCGTCCTGCCTCGGCGATGGCTCGTCTGCGGCGGCGAGGCGTTCCGGTACGAGCTGCTCGAACAGATCCGCGCGCATTCTCCGGAGTGCCGCGTCCTCAACCACTATGGTCCGACCGAGACCACGATCGGAACCTGCGTCTACGAGGTCACGTCCGACCACGCCCGGCCCTCGGCAAGCGTGCCGATCGGGCGCCCGCTCGAGAACACGCAGGCGTACGTCGTCGACGCGGAGGGGCAGCCGCTGCCACCGGGCGCCGCCGGAGAGCTGTGGATCGGCGGCGCAGGCGTGGCGCGCGGCTACGTAAACCGTCCGGAGGAGACGGCCGAGCGCTTCTGCGTCGATCCGTTCTCCGCCGTCGCCGGCGCGAGGATCTACCGGACAGGTGACCGGGCCCGGTTCCTTCCCGACAGGAACATCGAGTTCCTCGGGCGAGTTGACGACCAGCTGAAGATCCGTGGCTTCCGGATCGAGCCCGCCGAGATCGAAACGACGCTACTGCGGCATCCGGCTGTGCGCCAGGCCGCCGTCGTGGCCAAGGGCGACAGGGACGACCTGCGCCTGACCGCGTACGTGGTCGGCTCGCCGCACCCCGACATCGAGCAGCTGCGCTCGTTCGTCGCCGAGTGGCTGCCCGAGTACATGGTTCCGTCGATTCTCGCGATCGACGCGCTGCCGCTGACGCCGAGTGGCAAGGTAGACCGGAATGCGCTCGTGGACCAGGCGGGCAGCGGGCTGTCCGAGCAGGAGTACGTGATGCCGCGCAGCGAGCTCGAGCGGGAGATCGCCGAGGTCTGGCAGGAAGTGCTTGGCATTGACCGGGTGGGCGTCACCGACGACTTCTTCGCGCTCGGCGGTCATTCCCTGCATGCGATGCAGATGATGAACCGAATTCACAATCGCCACGGGGACATTCCTCTGCGGTCGTTTTTCGCCGCTCCTACGGTCGCCGGACTGGCTACGGTGGTCGCGGAACGGAATGCCGCTCTCGGGGACGGGTCATGAAGCCTGCGACGCCGTCCTCCGACAGGCGTGCGTCGCCGCCTGATCCCGTGAACCGACTGCGAACATCCGTTGGCAGCTACTTGCGACGGCGCCTTCCTCGACCGGCATATCGCGCCGTGCGCAAGACCTATCACGGCGCCCGCATCGTGGCTCGTCGCAACCCGGGACGCGGCCGCGTCCTACCGGATTTCGTGGTCATAGGTGCCGCCAAGAGCGGCACGACGAGCTTGTATGCCTCGTTGATCGAGCATCCGTTTGTCAAGCCCTGCTCTACGGCCAATGGCTACTTCTCGCACACGAAAGAAGTTCGCTTCTTCGACTACAACTACGAGCGAGGCCGGGACTGGTATAGGTCGCACTTCCCTCTCGAGCAGGAGCGCAAGACGTTCGCCAATGACCATGGGCGACCGTTTCTCACCGGTGAAGCCAGCCCTTCCTACCTTTCCTATTGCAATGCGCCGCGACGTGTCCACGAACTACTGCCGAACGCAAAGCTCATCGCCGTGCTGCGAAACCCGGTCGATCGGGCGTACTCCCAATTTCAGCTGTCACGCCGCGAGGGTCTCGAGGATCTGGATTCGTTCGAGGAGGCCGCGGGGCGGGAGGTCGATCGTCTCCGTCCAGAGTTGGCCCGCATGGCGGTTGATCCGTATTACAGCAGTTGGCGTTTCGGCACATGGTCGTACCTCGCTCGCAGCCGTTATGCAGAGCAGCTCGAACGTTGGCTCGAGTTCTTCCCTCGTGATCAGCTACTGTTACTGAAGGCCGAGAATCTGTTCGTCGAGCCCGATCAAATGCTCGCTATCGTCTACGACTTTCTCGACCTCCCGGGCCATGTATCTGAAAGGCTGCCTCACCTCAATCGAGCCACGTACGACGGGATGCCGGACCATTTGCGCGACCAATTCATCGAATACTTCAGGCCGTATAACGAGCGCCTTTATGAGCTCGTCGGCATTGACTTCGGCTGGGAGCAGGAGACGGCTTCTGTTCGTTGATCGCGTATGCGGCCATCCGCAGGCCTGGCTGCGCGAGACGCTAAATAGTCGGCGCCTCGGGCGGCAGCGGCCGTCCAGCTCGAGTGGCGAGGCAAGAGCATGACCGACTTTCGGCCGCCAGATGCGGCGGAGAAGTCGAGACGGCGGGTCACGCGGCTGTCGCCGCAGGAGCGCCTACGACTCGAGCGACGTGCGCTGCAAGCGCATTCCACTCCGACACAGATCGCGCCCCGGGTTTCCGGCGGGCCCGCGCCGCTCTCCTACATGCAGGAGCTCCTCTGGCTTGTCAATCAGCTCGCTCCGGAGTCGAGCGTCTACAACACCCCGTGGTTCAGGCGCATCAGGGGGCCGCTTGACGT
>JACXTT010004533.1_pt1 | contig 20608 bp, 21 predicted proteins | sample 9270951 | NCBI WGS metagenome assembly JACXTT01 (sample SAMN15532306, study PRJNA645909) | rock metagenome | isolation source: weathered quartz diorite | place: Puerto Rico | collected 2017-06-21
CCAACCTGCTCGACAACGCCATCCGGCACACGCCCGCGCAAGGCGTGGTCGAAGTCGACCTGGAGTATCGGGACGGCAAAGTGGCGGTGACCGTCAGCGACAACGGGCCCGGGATTCCGCCGGCGTTACGCGAGTCGATCTTTCAGCGCCCCTTCCCGTCGGGCGGCGCGCACCGGGGCGGCGGGCTGGGGCTGCTGATCGTGCAGCGCATGCTGCAGCTCAACCATAGCCAGGTAAGGCTGGTGGAAGGCGCCGGCGGAACCACGTTGCGTTTCGAATTGCGCGTGGCCGGCATGCCGAAATCGACCGGTTGAGCGTGTCGTATGGCTGGCTACTTGGCGGTGTATGCCCGCAACACGGTGCGCAATTCGATACGATGCGAACCATTCGACTGGCGGACTTTCCGTGACCCGTGCCAGCAACCCAGAGGGCGCATCCGCACAGGACCGCCGATGGCCACTGCAAGCTGCTGGGATCTCGCGTAAGGACCAGACATGACAAGAGAATCGTCGCTTGCCGGCCAATAGCGGTCTGATGGGTTACTTCTGACGGACGTCCCTTTGCTGCCCCGTAACGGCCCTCCGCCTCTCCGCAATATTTCACGTTAGAGGGGCAAACTAGGCCCCATCGCCCATTGTCACGCCCAAGGAAAATTCGACGGCTGCCTCTGCATGGACGGCGGTCGAGTCAAAGCCAGGGAGCGGCAACTCGTCCGTCTTCAGGATCATGCAGATTTCCGTACAGCCGAAGATCACGGAATCCGCACCGTGCTGCTTGGCCTTCTCAATGATCGACACCAACTCATTGCGAGAGGAATTAAGAATTTTTCCGACACTCAGCTCATCAAAGATGATGTTGTGGATGCGGGAGCGATCAGCCGCATCGGGCACCATGACCTCGTTGCCATGCGGCGTCATTCTCGCCGGATAGAAACCATTCTCCATGGTGTAGCGCGTGGCAATCAACAACGGCCTGGTGTGACCGGCGCTCTTCAGGCGCTTCGCCATTTCATCGACGATGTGGATGAACGGCAAATCAGTCGCCTGGGCGACAACATCGGCCACCAGATGCATGGTGACCGCACACATCACCACGCACTCTGCACCGCCTGCTTTCAAGTTGCGTGCAGCCTTTGCCAACCGAATGCCGGCTTCATCCCAGCGGTTGCTCTTCTGCATCGCCACGATGTCCTGAAAGTTGACGGAGTCCAGCAGGATCTCAGCCGAGTTCAACTCACCAAGCGCACGGTTTACTGCTTCGTTGATCTTGCGGTAGTACACGGCCGTCCCTTCGAAGCTCATGCCGCCGATCAGACCAATTTTCTTTAGTGTCATACGAGATGTTCCCCTTATCAAACGGCAGTGAGGGCTGGCGCTTCGCACGCGTAGCGCTTGAGGAAGCGCCTGAGAAGGCCCTGAGCAAAGGGGGTCTCTTCCAGCGCACTCAACACCGCCTCGGGATCGCGGCCTTCGCTGCGCAACATCGCGGCGCGACGCGTCACGCAGGCGGCCGAAATGCTCGGCGTGAACTCGGGATGGAACTGGGTCGACACCGCATGAGGACCGTAGCGCAGAATTTGATGCGCGTCATGTGACGATCTGGCCAGCACTACAGCGCCGGACGGCGGCTTCAGCACAGTTTGCAGATGCGTGAGGTGTGCCTTGAAGCGCGAAGGCAGAAGACCAGCAAGCGGGTCAGACTTTGCACAGGGAAGCAACGCTATCTCCTGGCAGCCCACTTCGAGGCCGGCAGGATGATAGCCAACCTCTCCATCCAGGGCGTGCGCCATCACCTGGTGTCCGTAGCAAATGCCGAACATCGGCATGCCGATGTCCATAGCCCGCCGAATCCAGTCCGCAGTCGCTTCGCTCCAACCAAGTCGGTCAGTAACCATCGCCCAGGAGCCGGTGATAATCGCCGCTCTATGCGCCCCCGGTTCGGGCAGGGATTCACCCTCGAACACGCGGACGATCTCCATATCGTTGGCTTGCTGGCCCAGCGCTTGCCTGAACCAGTCTGGCAAATCCCCTTCGCGCTTGCGAATGTCTTCAGGCGGCGTACCTGCCTGGATGAGAAGAACGGGCTTGGGTGACTGGGGAGGCATCTGAATCGCCGTGGAAAAGCCTCAGTCTAGGTTCGTCTGATGACCTTGAAAATTGAATTATTGAGAACCTCATTCTCGAAACGAGAACTGGCATCACCGTCAGGAGCGGCGTCGCATATTGGCCGACAGCCTGGGCAATAGGCTCATTAGCGCTTGCAGAGGTGGACTCGCGTCGCCGGACCACACCAGATGCGTCCGATTGATACGAAGTTTGCCGGGCAGCGGGTGGCGCTGCACCTCAGTCCCGAGAACTGCCCGGTCCAGCATCTCTGCGGAGATGATACCAACGCCCGTGGCTGCCGCGACGCACGCGACGATCGCATGATATGAGCCGAACTCCAATATCCTTCCGGGTGTGACGCCTTCCGCTGCCAGCCATTCGGTCAGCCGACGACGGTAGGAACAGCCATGCGGGAACACTACGATCGTCTTGCCGTCGAGGTCTTGAGCGCCACGGATCCTGGAGTCGCCCTTGGCGGAGATCAAGGTCAACTCTTCGTCATAAACCGGCAGGCTGGAGAGCCGTCCCAACTCGAAGGGCTCCGCCACGAAAGCCGCGTCTATCTCATGTCGATCCAGCATGCGCAACAGTACGTCCGTAATGCCAGACTGCAGTTCGATCGACATTTCCGGAAACTGAAGATGGAAGGAAGACAGCAGTGGCGGCAGCCGAGCGCCAGCGGTGCTCTCAAGCGAACCCAGCCTCAATGTGCCTCGCACGGCGCCGCTGGCGACCTCCTGCTCGGCGAGGTCCGCCATTTCCAGTAGTCGATCCGCATGCCCAAGCAGGATTCGCCCGGACTCCGTGAGCGTCAGAGTGCGCCCCTGGCGCCGAAACAGCGATACACCCAGCCTGTCCTCAAGCTGCTTCATACGGGTGGTGACGTTGGATGGCACGCGGTTAAGCCGACTGGCTGCCCGCGCTATCCCGCCCTCCCGAACGACGCACCGGAAGATGTGAAGGTCATCCAGATCCATATTTCTCATTTTGAGAATGATAGCCAGCGACCTTTCATATTTCAAGCCAATGACCCCCGTGCCGCTGAGGCTAGTGCGCCTCGGAAAGAGGCGTCGGACGGTGATAGGCCCGATGTGTACGGAATGTCCACAGAAAGACAACTGCCGCCACGATGAGCGCGGAACTCAAGAGGTACAGGCTGACGATGAAGCCACCCGTAGCGGACTTGATCGCGCCGACTGCGGCAGGTGCGACGATGCCCGCCGTCGCTGCTACCGTACTGATCAACGCGATACCTCCGGCTGTACTGCGCCCACTCAGAACAGTACTCGGCATCGACCACACGACGACATAGGCCAGGGATGTCCCTGCAGAGCTTAGTGCGAGGCAAAGAATTGCAGCACCGGGCCTGGTGGGGAACAGCGTCGTCAGCATAAGACCCGTCGCTGCAACGATTGCGGCCACTGCGAAATGCCACCTGCGCTCCCCTGTCCGATCCGAATGACGACCCAGCACGATTGCGGAAGTCACGCCCGCGATCGCCGGGATCGCGGAGTAGAGACCGACCTGCATGATCGTAAGACCCATGCCCTTCAGTATGGTTGGCTTCCAGAATGCGAGCGCATAGATGCCTAGCAGTACGAGAAAGGCCACGATTCCAAGCGCCCAGACTCGCGCATCCTTGATGACGTCGCGAAGCCCAGCGCCGTGCCCGGCGGTTGTGGCACTTACCGCGCCGAGTAACTCGCCAATGCGCGCCTTCTCCTGTGTACTCAGCCAGGGCGCGTCAATGGGGCGATTTGGCAGGATGAGAAATGCTGCGATACCCAGGGCGATGCAGGGTATTCCTTCAAGGATATAGAGCCATTGCCAGCCGTGCAGGCCTGACGTGCCGTCCAGATACGTCATGATCGCGCCTGCCGTCGGCCCCGCGACAATCGGGGCAACGCTGAAGGACATGAAGAAGATCGCCGTCACCTGCGCCAGGCGCTGCTGGGGAAACCAGAGCGTCAAGTAGTAGAGCACTCCAGGAGCGAAGCCCGCTTCAAAGACGCCAACGAGAAAACGCAGGACATAAAACTGCGTCGGGGTACGCACGAACACCATCGCCGCAGAGGCGATCCCCCAAAGACACAGTATGCGCAACAGCGTGCCACGCACACCGATTCGCGCCATGAGCATGTTGCTCGGCACTTCGAAAAGCGCGTATCCGACAAAGAAGACGCTCGCACCCAGCCCGAAGACCGCATCGCTGAACTGCAGGATTTCCTTCATCTGCAACTGGGCATATCCGACATTGGTTCGGTCGAGATAGTTGAACACGTAGCAGACGCACAGGATCGGCATGAGACGCCACATGATTTTCCTGAACATCTTGTCATCCGTACTCGAGGAACGTAAGGGCCTTCCAGGGCTTTGCATCGTATGTCTCCATTCTTCTGTGGGCCGCTTCTTGTTCTTTGGGCCCGTATGCCGATTATCGACATTCAGAGAAAACTGGACTGTCGCCTTTGGGCGTTTCAGCGTGAGGGATTTCCCGTTGTCGTTCGCTGCGAGCACCACCATGGAAGCTCGCTCCCGGGAAAGTACTGACGCGGAACTGCCAAGGCGCGACAGATTTCCGCGCTGTACGTCACCATAATTCCGCTCACAACAGAATCATCGACACCCTGCAGGAGACAAGACGCAATGCCACTTCCGGAAGTTACTACTCACCAGGACCGCTTGTTGACGGTCAATATCAACGTTGAACCCGCACTCCCCACGGAGAGCGAAGGCGTGACCATCACGCCGTTATTTCTGGATCGGGAGCATGGCATCTGGGTGCTCTACGGGCGCTTCGAACCCGGCACCCAGCTTCCAGCGCATTTTCATACGGGGACAGTGCATTTCTTCACCACGAAGGGCGCCTGGAACTATCTCGAGTACCCCGAGGATCCGCAGACCGCCGGCAGCTATCTGTATGAACCCGGTGGCTCGATCCATACGTTCGCCGTGCCGTCGAATGCCACCGAAGCGGCGGAAGGCTTCATGGTGGTCCATGGCGCCAACATCAACTTCGTGGACGGCGAGTATCAAAGCATCATGGACGCGGGTGCCATCGAGGAATCCATCTTGAATGCAGTGCGAGCCGGCATGATTGGCATGCCGACATACATCCGCCCCAAGGGTGGTGCGAAGCTCTCGCGTGATTGACCAGTGGAAGACCGCTAGGCCAAGTCCTGCAACGCGCCTTGGTCTAGCAACGTCACGGTGCCGTACTCCAGGCGCAGAATCTTCTTGGCTTCCCACTCCTTGAGCTGACGGTTGACGCTTTGCCGCGATACGCCAAGCATGTGGCTCAGTTCCTCCTGGGAAATGCGCAGCGATACTGGATCACCGTGGCGCACGGTCTGACCGTGGATTGCCGTTGCCGCGATCAACCTTCTTGCCAGCCTGACCGGCAAGGTCAAAAGTAAGGTCTCGTCGATCCAGTCGAGCGCCAGCCGAAGACGCTGACTGACCAGCCGTGTCAGTTCCAGCAGGAATTCGGGACGTTCCGCGACGAGTCGATGGAACACCGCAGCAGCAACCACAAGCACGTCCGTCGTCTCGGTGGCCCGCGTGTCATAGGGATGTGGTGTTCCGGAGAACAGCGATACCTCGCCGAACCATTGGCCAGCCTCGTACATGCCAATGACTGCCTCCCGGCCATTGGGACCGGAGACACTTACGCGGAGTCGCCCCTGCTCGATGCAGTAGAAAGCGTCCGGCGGCGATCCATGTGCGAACAGGATGCCCCCGCGCCGGACCCGTCTTTCACTGGCCATTGATCGCAGTTCTGCATCAAAGCCTGGTGAGAGGGCGCCCCATTGGTTTGACGTCACGTCCTGGTCCCCTTCCATAAGCGTCGCCCCTTTTTCGTGTCATCGGCGACCGTAGCAGTGGATTCTAAAAACGTTATTAGTACAACGCAACCATGCTTGATGGTTTGCAGCCCACAAAGTGGCGAAAGCCATACCCGAACAACCTGGTGAGTTTTGCTTTGAAAGTCGACCTGGCGGGCTGGCTTACAATGGGTGCCCTGCCATGGCCCTGCCGATCCAACATGCCCGCCGAGAAAAAGCGAATCACAGTGCTCGATGTAGCCCGTCATGCGGGCGTGTCGCAGGGCACCGTCTCAAGGGTCATTACAGGGAAGAACTGGGTTTCCGAAGAGGCCCGCCAGCTCGTGGAGGCCTCGGTCCGCGAACTCGGCTATGTTCCGAATCCTATGGCGCAGGGACTGAAGAGTCAGCGTTCGAACACGGTCGCGGCGCTGGTCTCCGACATTTCCAACCCGCTGCACGGTGTATTCCTGGCTGCAGCCGAAGAAGTGCTCGATGAAGCGGGCTACCTCCTTTTCGTCTCGAGCACGCACAGCCAGCCGGAGCGCGAGGTCGCCCTGCTGAACGCCTATGGGTCGGGGCGGGTCGATGGACTGATCGTTGCGCATGCGGATGAAAGCAACAAGAAGGTGGCGCAGGTCCTGAAGGCTACCAAGTTGCCGATTGTCTTCCACGATCGAGAAAGCAATGGTCTGGGAGATGCCGTCATCGTCGATCACATGAGCGGCGCCCTGGAGGCAATGCGCTACCTGATTGGCCTTGGCCACAAACGTATTGCTGTGCTGACCCCGGCGTCGAAGATCCGGCCCGGACGCGAGCGACTGCGTGGTTATGAAATGGCGCTGAAGGAAGCCCGCATACCGCTGGATCCCATGCTGATTGCCGAACTGGATGCCTCCAGCCAGGAAGCCTATAGCCAGACGCGCGCGCTACTGGAACATAAGCACCGCCCTACCGCCATCATCTGCCTGGGAACAGGCATGCTGGCCGGCGTGCTTTCCGGGATCGCGTCTTCGGGACTGAGAGTACCCGAAGAGATTTCCATCATCGGTATCGGTGACACGGATCTTGCACGCCTCCACACGCCTCCGATCACCTCCCTCAAATGGGATATCGGGGAGTGCGGAAGGATTGCCGCGCGTATGCTGCTGGCGCGCCTTCGTGGCACGTCCAAAGCCGGACTGCAAGCGGAGACGATTCGGGTACCGGTGGAACTGATGATTCGGCACTCCTGCGCGCCTCCGCGCGCCCGCTACTAGCGCTCGATGACGATCTCGAACGTGCGCAGGTAGTTGCACACGAGCTGGTAGAAGCCCACCGTCATGACTATATCCATGAGTCCCTTGTAGCCAAACCCGGCTACGGCATCCCTACGTTCGTCGCCGACCAGTTCGTGATTGTTCACAATACTGTCCGTCCACGTGATGAGCGAGCGCTCCTCGTCCGTCAGTCCCTCGGCATCGGCACCCAGCCTGGCGCCGCTGATCCCCGCCTCCGACAGGCCCGCAGCCCGAGCCAGGCGCTCGTGGTGAAACAGCTCGTACGGCGCGTCATAAAGATTTCCAACCCGCAGGATCACTAGTTCGCGCAACGGACCCGGCAGCGTATTGCCGCGGAGGATCCCTTCGGCAAGGGAGAAGTAGCCGGGCGCCATGTTCGGCGAGTGGAACAGCATCTTGAAGACGTTGAGAGGCTTTCGCTCCACCACCTCCTGCCATTCCTTTGCGACAGCCGTCATATCAGGGTACGGAATCGTCATTTCTTCTCCTCGGTATTTGATGTGGATGGGTGACCAGGCGCCCAAGAAGTCCGCTTGTCTGCGCAGATCCCTCTTGAAAACGACTAATAACGATATTAGTATGGAAGCCATGCCGCTGACTAGTGGTCATCCACTGCAGGCGAAGCAGACCAAAATATTCGGAGACAGTCTTATGATGAATCGCCGCAGGTTCCTGGCTACGCTCGCCGTTGCCGGAACCTCTCCTTTGCCAACTCTGGCCGGCGCAGCCAATGGCGCCTTTCCCACCAAGCCGGTCACGCTCGTCGTGCCGAACCCTCCCGGAGGTGCTTCGGACGTGATGGCTCGGCTCATTGGTACCGGCCTCTCGCAGATGTGGGGCCAGCCAGTCGTCGTCGAGAATCGTGCAGGCGCTGGCGGCAGCATTGGAGCCGAATACGTTGCACGGTCTGCCGGCGATGGGTACGCGCTGCTGATGGGTGGCATTGCGTCTCATGCGATCAACCCCGCCCTCTACAAGAACATCAAGTACGACCCGCTTCGCGATTTCACAGCGCTGACGTTGGTGGGAACGCTGGCCAATGTGCTGCTCGCCCACCCGAGCTTCCCTGCTGACAACCTCACGCAGATGATCGACCTGGTGCGAGCGAACCCCAACAAGTATTCGTACGCTTCCGTGGGCAATGGCACCTCTCCGCATCTTTCAGGGGAACTCTTCTGCGAGATGACCGGATTGAAGATGGTCCACGTGCCATACAAAGGCAGTGCGGCTGCCCTGAATGATCTGCTTGCCGGGCAGATCCAGCTCGGCTTTGACAACCTGTCAGCGGGGATCCCCTTCATCAAGGAGAAGAAGCTGAAGGCGCTTGCCGTCACCACAAAGACTCGGTCGCCCTTGTTACCGTCAGTGCCAACGATCGCGGAGTCTGGCGTGCCAGGTTATGACCTGACCTCCTGGGCTGGCCTCTTTGCGCCTGCCCGGCTTCCTGCAGCCGTTGCGCAAAAGATCAACACCGATGTGGCGACCATTCTTCGCAAGCCCGACGTCGCAGAGAAGTTGCTCGCGCTCGGGGTGACTGCCGCGCCGAACACGCCCACTGAATTCGCAGCCTTCCTGACAAGCGAAGTGAACAAGTACCGATCGCTGTCGCAGAAAGCCAACCTTCACATCGGATAACGCCATGCAACGAAAACTTGAAGGCCGTATCGCGGTGGTGATTGGCGGCGGCAATCCGCCGCAAGGTCTGAGCAACGGCGGCGCCGCGGCGCAATGCTATGCAAGGGACGGCGCTACCGTTGTATGCGTGGACATGGACGTCGCTGCCGCCCAGCGGACCGTGGACAACATCGTCGAAGCGGGCGGGAAGGCCGTTGCCGCGCAAGCCAACGCCGCAAATCTGGAAGACATCGTCGCCCTCAAGAATCTCACGATCGAGCGCTACGGTCGGGTCGACATCCTTCACAACAACGTTGGGACCGAACACGTCTGCGAGCTGGAAGAGATCACAGAGGAAGCATGGGATCGCATCCACGACATCAATCTCAAGAGTGTCCTGTTTGCGTGCCAGCAGTTCATCCCCCTGATGGTCAGGCAAGGCGGTGGATCTGTCGTGAACATCTCGTCGACCGCCAGTATTCGCCCCAGCCCCACAACGTTCTATCTCTCGTACAACACGTCGAAGGCAGCGGTGAATCACATGACCCGGGTCCTCGCCCGCCGCTATGCCAGGGACCAGGTACGCGTCAACGTCATCCTGCCGGGGATGATTCGCACGGCGCATGCAACAAAGCTCTATGCGGACCCCGTTCAAGCGAACATCGACCGCGATGCGCGCTGCCCGATGGGACGTCAGGGTACGCCCGAGGATATCGGGAATGCCGCCGCGTTCCTGGCCAGCGACGACGCCAGGTACATCACCGGTATCGAGCTTCGGGTCGACGGCGCCCTCTCCCTCTAAACCCTTCCGAATGGCTCCCGACCGCACGCCCCAGTCGTGCGGCACGGGTTCATTCGCCCTCGCTTCACCCATTCAATCATCTGTTCGGAGTGCATACACATGAGCAAAATCTACGGCGGAATTCACCAGATCGGCTACATCGTCAAGGATATCGAGAAGGCCATGGAACACTGGTCGCGCGTACTCGGCGTTGGCCCCTGGTTCTACCGTGAAGACGCGACACCGTCCGTCTTTACCTACTATGGCAAGGAATCCACGCCGCCGAAGATTTCGATTGCGGTGGCCAACTCCGACTTCATCCAGCTTGAGTTGATCCAGCAGCACGACGACGCGCCGTCCCTGTATCACGATTCGCTCAAGGCAGCCGGTGGCGACTGCATGCAGCACGTCGCGTTCTGGACGGAGGACCACTACGACGAGCTTCGCGCACAGTTGATCGAAGCCGGTTACGTGGAGGGTCACGCGGGCCAGATGGGTCAACGCGGCCGTTTCACCTACCTGGTCCACAAGGATCTGCCGAGCTGCGTCATCGAGATCTCCGAAACGCGTGGCGGCAAGGGCGAGTACTTCAAGAAAGTCGCCGAGGCCGCCCAGGAATGGGACGGCAAGGTAGCAATCATCCGCGTCTAAGTCGAAATAATCAGTCCCTCCCGGAGTTAGCATGTCCCTCCCAAAAGTCGTCACACACCAAGATCGCCTGCTTACCGTCAACATCAATGACGCTACCGAGTTCCCCGGCTCGGAACCTGGCTCGACGATCATTCCTCTCTTCCTCGATCGCGAGAACGGCATCTGGGTGCTTTACGGAAAATTCGAACCGGGCGCGCAACTGCCACCCCACTTCCATACCGGTACCGTTCACTTCTTTACGACGAAGGGCCAGTGGAACTACGTGGAGTATCCGGACGATCCTCAAACGGCAGGTAGCTACCTGTACGAGCCGGGTGGATCCGTGCACAGCTTCTCGGTTCCCGCCGATGCGAAGGAGGCGGCCGAAGGTTTCATGGTCGTCTACGGGGCAAACATCATCTTCAAGGATGGCGAGTTCGACAGTGTCCGCGATGCCGGCGCCATCGAGGCCGGCATCCTGGCAGCGGCGGAGCGTGCCGGCATGCCCATTCCCAGGTACATCCGCCCAGCAGGGGGCGCACGGTTTTCAAACGACTGAGACCGTTCGATTCGTCAATCGAGCATGCCGCCGCTGTGCGGCATGCCATACGTCGTACCGCCACTCGCGACGGAGAATTTCACAATGGAAGGTGAGAACTTGGATGAAGTCCGCAGACTTGGGCAATCGAATCTAGCCTCGGCGCCTATCGCACTGGGCTGTTACTCCATGAGCAGTGCTTATGGAAAACGCGATGACTCAGAGTCACTCGCGGTTATTCAGAAAGCACTGGGTCGATGCCTCAACTTCATCGACACGGCCGACTTCTATGGCTGGGGACACAACGAGCAACTGGTTGCCAAAGCCCTGAAGGGCCGCCGGGATGAAGCCATTGTTTCGACCAAGTTCGGTTATGTCCAGACGGACAGTGGATTCGGAGTCTGCGGAACACCCGAATACGTGCGACAAGCCTGCGACGCGTCGCTGAAGCGCTTGAAAATCGACCAGATCGACATCTACTTTCAACACCGGGTGGATCCCAATGTGCCGATCGAGGAAACCGTCGGCGCGATGGCGGAATTGGTCCACGCGGGCAAGGTGAAGGCGCTGGGGCTCTGCGAAGTCTCGCCACGAACGCTTCGACGCGCCTGCGGCACGTATCCGATTGCCGCCATCCAATGCGAATACTCGCTGTGGACGAAGAATGTCGAGGCCGAGTTGCTTAAGGAGTGCGATGCGCTGCAAGTCACGCTCATGGCCTTCTCCCCACTGGGTCGCGGCATGCTCACCGGTCATATCCGTTCGCTGGACGATCTGGCCCAGGATGATGTCCGTCGGAAGTATCCAAGGTTCTCGGCAGAGAACTTCGCATGGAACCTGGCTTTGGTGGACCAACTCGCAGCCATCGCGACAGCCAAGGGCTGCACGCTCGCACAACTCTCGTTGGCGTGGCTCATTCGAAAGAACCCACGCGTCGTTGCCATCTGTGGCGCCGACACTTTGCCATTTCTCGATGAGAACCTTGGCGCGTTGGCGGTCGACCTCACCGAATCTGAAGTAGCAACGGTGGGCGATCTTTTCTCACCCGAGAAGGTTGCTGGCGACCGGTACAACGCAGCGGTCATGGCCATGCTGGACCGCACTTGACGGGGGCCACCCGTGACGAACCACCACCACGTAGGCTGTACCATGAAACAAGTCATCAAGCACATCGCAGTCATCGCGGCAGGCGTCGCAATTCTTGGCGGAGCCGGGCTTGCCGCAGCCGACACCTATCCATCCAGGCCCATCACTCTTGTCGTTCCCTTTGCCCCGGGCGGCGTGACCGATAGCGCAGCGCGATTGATCGGCAAGAGCCTTGGCACTCGTCTCGGTCAGCCTGTGGTGGTGGAAAACCGTGCCGGCGGCGGCGGCGCAGTCGCGACGGAGTATGTGGGGCGATCCAAGGCTGACGGCTACACGTTGCTATTTGGATCGCGCGTGACGCAGATTACGAACCCGCTGATCAACAAGACCCGGCTACCCACCGACAAGGATTTCACCGCGATCTATACGGTATGCGACGCCCCGGCCATTATCGTCACCAACGCGAAGAGCCCATTCAAGGACGTCAGGGAACTCGTCACATACGCGCAGAAGAATCCTGGCAAGGTCAACCTCGCCACCGCTGGCAACGGCACGGCAGCGCACCTTGCGGCCCTGGTCTTCATGGAGATCACGAAAACCAACCTGACGCACGTGCCATATCGCGGAAGCTCCCCAGCCATTCAGGACCTGCTTGCGGGCAATGTCGACATAGCGTTCGACTATCCGTCTTCCACGCTAGGCTTCATTCGGGCTGGATCGTTGCGTGCGCTTGCCTCGCTCAGCGAAAAGCGCCTCACGGTACTGCCGAACGTTCCGTCGATTTCAGAGGCGGGCGTCAAAGGCGCGGAGAGCGCAAGCTGGCTTGCCGTCTTTGCTCCCGCCAAGACCCCGGCGGATATCAGCGCCCGGCTGACGACGGTAATGGGCCAGGTTATGAACGAGCCCGAGGTACAGCAACGGCTCAATGAGCTGGGTACCGTTCCGATGGCAATCGGCGGAAAGGACCTCCAGACGCTGATGAACCGCGAAACGGTCCGCTGGCGCGAAGTCGTGTCCAGGACTCCGATCACGACCGATTAAGGGGCTTTTCCTGGGGCCGGCGGGAAAGTCGGATCGTTTGCGCGTCCTGGAACCAGCCATGCCCGGCCCACCCAACTTTGCATACCAATAAGGCTGCCTCAATTCGGCCAAGAGAGGGGACAGTATGAAGCAGGTCATCGCAGTAGCTATCTTCGCAATAACGACAATCGCTCATGCCAGCACATCAGATAGTTATCCAGTGAAACCGATTCGCATGCTACTACCATATGGCGCCGGTGGCGGTGGCGACGTCGTGGGTAGACTACTTGCCGATCGCATGGCGCTCCAGCTCAAGCAGCCAATCGTCGTGGAAAACAAGCCCGGCGCGGCCGGGACGATCGGCACACGCGCAGTGGCAGTGTCACCTCCGGATGGTTACACCATCATGATCGGCGGGATGTCGTCACATACCCTGGCTCCAGCAACCTATACAAAGCTTCCCTATGATCCGATCCGGGACTTTGCCAGCCTCGGGCAGATCGGAACGTCCGCCCTGGTCGTGGTGGCCGCCAACAGTTTTCCGGCAGGCAATCTGGCTGAGCTGCGCATGGTGGCAAGACATTCCCCCGTACAGTATGCAAGCTGGGGTCAGGGATCGGGCGGGCACTTCTGCGGCGAAATCCTGCGGCAAAAAGGCGGAATCCCGCTTCAGCACATCCCCTACAAGGGGACCAGTCAAATCATCACCGACATCCTTGGTGGACACATTTCTCTGGGCGTCGTGGACATGGTGACAGCCACACCATTCGTGAAGGAGGGCAAGATCAAGGCGCTGGCCGTCTGTACGCAACGTTCCCCGAGCATGCCGCAGGTTGCCAGCTACAGGGAACAAGGCATCGATTTCGACAGAGTGCAGAACTGGGTCATGTATGCCCCAGCGGGAACCCCCAGGCCAATTGTCGAAAAACTATCGAATGCGCTCAAAGTCGTGTTGAAGGAGAAGCCTGTGATCGACAAACTGCTCAGCCTCGGGGTAACTGTCGACTATGTTCCGGGCGAACAGCAACAGGCAACCAATGCCAACGACATCCCGATCTGGAAGGCTATCGCGACAGAATCCAATATTCATCTGGACTAGTCCGTTTCATCGGATCGCGACGTCATCGAATCTTAAAGCTGGCATGTGCCTTCGTCCCCACGCAGGACGACCATCGCCCTCAATTTATCGAAATCACAGAGAATGACTTTCAAAGGATATTCATTGAAAAAACGTCTCGATAACAAGACGGCGCTCGTCATTGGTGCTGGTTCCCGTGGGCCAGGCTGGGGTAACGGCAAGGCAAGTTCGGTTCTATTTTCCCGCGAAGGTGCGCGGGTCGTATGCGTTGACATCAATGCAGAGGCGGCCGCCGAAACTGCCGAACTCATACGCAAGGAAGGCGGTCACGCGATTGCATTGCAGGCGGACGCGAGTAACAGTTCAGATGTTCGCAATCTCGTTGGCAAGACGATTGAGGCCTTCGGAAACGTCGACGTCCTCTACAACAACGTTGGCGTTGCGGCACCTGGAAGCGTTGTGGACGTATCCGAGGAAGATTGGGATCGAGTCTTCGCCATCAACGTCAGATCGTTCTTTTTAACGATGAAGCACGTGATTCCGCTAATGATCGCGAACGGAGGCGGCTCGATTGTCAACATGTCGTCCTCAGCGGCCTTGCGCCATACTGGCACGGCATACGCCACTTACTACGCCACCAAAGCTGCCGTAAGCCATCTCACACGGACCACTGCAGTGGACTTCGCAGATCAGGGTATTCGCGTAAATGCAGTCGTGCCAGGCTACATAATGACCCCCATGGTAGAGACTGTTGACGGGCAGCGTCGACCTCCGGAACAATTGAAATCGCTACGGGCTGCTCGCAGCGCTCAGATTCCAATGGGCCGGCAAGGCGACGCTTGGGATGTTGCCGAAGCGGTCTTGTATCTGGCATCGGATGCTGCACGCTACGTCACGGGGACGGAACTTGTTGTGGACGGCGGGCTTACTTTAAAAATGTAAGCCTTGGTGCTACTGTGGGCAATTGGTGCCTGACAAGGAGAGTGGCCTGAAATAGGAGCATTTCCCAAACGAAATGTTCGGTTGAGCTCCCACCCATCGAGGGGAGGAATGAACGCATACAAACCTCGGCGACTCGCCGTGGGCGTCGCCCCCTTCCGGCATCTTGCCCCAAGCTTGGCGTCGGCTGCGCCGCAGAGGAAATATCTGCGTGCCAACTTCTCCGGATTAGCTCAGCATCGATATGACTGCGTCTCGCATCCAGCGGTGCGACAGCGATGGGTCCCAGCGCGAATGCCATGCAATCGAGTACGTTCGATTTTGCACTTCGACGGGCAATTCCAGCACGCTCAGGTCGAACTGGCTTGCCAGAAGCCTCGCAACGCGCACCGGCAGCGTTATTGCCGCGTCGCTCTCGCGCATGGCGAACGGTGCCAGGGACAGCGTCGAGACGTACATCGGAAACCTGCGTTTGGGTAACCCATGATCCTTGAGAAGGTTGTCGACGTCGTTGTCCCGACCGAGCATATTGATCGTGCTGATAAACCGCATCTTGGCAAGATCGGCCAGTTCCAGCCGTTTCTCGCTGAGTGGATGATCACGCCTCACCAGACATACACGCCGTTCTTCGAACAGCGGAAAGAACGTCACGTTGTGCGCCTGGCGGTCGAAGCGCCCAATCGCAAGGTCGATGGTGCCCGTTTCGAGCTCCTCGACAGGCGTGACATCCCCATATGTGGGGAAAAAGTAGGCGGCGGCGTTGGGCGCTTCAGTTTCCAGAAACTTGTGCAGCAAGGGGGCCAACAAGAGTTCGACGGCACTCGTCGTGCCGATCTTGAATACATGGGCCGATTCGGATGGGCGAAAGCCCCCACCCTCCTCAAGCGCGTGGTCGACGGCTTCCAGTGCGCGCCTGACTGTATCGCGGAGAGTGCGGGCCAGCTCAGTGGGCTCCAGTTTTCCGCGAACCCTGACAAAAAGCGGGTCGGACAGCTCTTCCCTCAACCGGGCAAGATCGCGGCTCACGCCCGGCTGCGTGCGCGCGAGTTTTTCCGCAGTTTTGGTAACGCTGCCCGTCTCCATCAGGGACTCGAATACCACCAGCAGATTCAGGTCGAAGCGTCTTAGCGACAGGAGATTCATTTGTCCGTCTCGGATGAGGGCGCACGGCACCTGTACCTGGCCGGCCCGCCTGGGCTTAGGCCGCATCTAAGCATACCAAATTGGGTATGTCGCCAAGTAATAATATGATGAAAATTTGATGCTCTCAGGCGCCATACTTATTGCACAACACGGTGTTGCAGATCGCAGCACCGGCATCGCGGAGACTGAAGATGAAGGATGTTTTCAAGGCGCTGACGTGCTGTGGTGCTGTGGCCGCCACCTGCCTGGCAGCGAATGCATTCGCCCAGGACACATTTCCGGCGAAACCGATTCGGCTGATTGTGCCGCTGCCGCCGGGCGGCGGTGCGGACGGCCTCGCGCGGATCTGGGGCGATTTTGTGGCCCGTCACCTGGGTGCAACCGTCGTGGTGGAAAACCGCGCCGGCGCGAACGGATCGATCGCGGCGGCATACGTCGCCACCCAGCCGGCAGACGGCTACACGATCCTGCTCGCCACCCAGTCCAATCTCGCACTCAACCGTTTTTCGTATGGCAAGCTGAACTACGATCCCGACCAGAGTTTCGCCGGCGTCGGCATTCTCGCCACCACTCCGCAAGTCTTGCTGGCCAATAACGCCGTCCCGGCAAACAACATCGCGGATTTGATCCGTCTGGCAAAGGCATCGCCGGGGAAGTACTCCTACAGCACCGCGGGAAAAGGAAACTCCACCCACTTGAACATGGAGATATTCGCCAGGCATGTTGGCGTGGATCTTCTGAACGTTCCCTACAAAGGCAGCGCCGCCGCCTTGCTGGCCGTTGTGGGCGGCGAAACCCAGTTGACCAGCGCCGTAGTCTTCTCCGCGATCCCGTTTATCAAGGAAAAGAAGGTCAAGCCTCTGGTCGTATTTGCCGACAAGCGGGTTCCCGAAATGCCCGATGTCCCGACGCAGGCTGAAATCGGGATTCCCAAGTCGCTGGGCGGCGGCTGGTATGGTCTGGTTGCCCCAAAGGGAACGCCCGGCGCCATCATCCAAAAGCTCAATGCGGCCACCACAAAAATGTGGGCAGATCCTGAGTCCCGGCAGAAATTGGGCAGGATCTACATGGCGGAACCCGCGGATAAAACGGCTTCTGCTGTTGCGAAATCCACCCGGCAGGATGCTGAACAGTGGGGCCCACTGGTCAAATCCCTGAACCTGGCGGCGCAGTAACACTTCGTTGGGCAGACAACGGCTGAACGGTCCACTGCCCTTCATGACTTCCGGATGATGGATACCTGAATGCGTGCAATGCAATTCTTCCCGCTCGTGGACGTGGCCGGCGGGCCATACGACCGCGGACTGCAACATGGGCGCGCGGTGCCCGAACGAATCGCTGCCGGTGCGGCGCTGTACCGAGCCCAACTTGGCCGTCGCGGCCTGGACGATGCCACCATCGACCGGCTCGCACGCGCGATGCTTCCGCAAATCGAGGCCTTTGATCCGGCCTATCTGGAGGAAATGCGCGGCATCGCTCGCGGCGCCGGTACTTCGCTCGAAGACGTCGTCGTCATCAATTGCCGGACGGAAATGCTGTATGGCTTCTCGACCATAGACGTCCATGCGGCACAGGAAGATGGCGGCCAGGATGGCGACTGCACAGGGCTGGTGGTATTGCCGAAACGCTCGGCCACGGGCCGGTTGCTACACGCCCACAACTGGGACTGGCGCGAGGAATGCGTCGATACCTGCATCGTCCTGCGTATCCGTGCCGAAAATGGCCCCGATATCCTGGCATTCACGGAAGCCGGTGCGCTGGCGCGGCATGGCTTCAACAGTAACGGCGTGTCGCTCACAGGGAATGCGCTGTCCTGCCATGAGGATTATCAGCATGGCCCCGGCACCCCGGTAGTGCTTTTGCGCCGGCGGCTCCTGGAATCCTCCAACCTAGCGCACGCGATGCGAACCGTATGGAACGCCCGGCGCTACTGCTCGAGCAACATGATCCTTGCGCAAAGCAGCACCACCGACGGGTGTTGCGCAAGCCTTGAAGCCACACCCACCGACGTGTACTGGACGCTTCCTCAAGATGAGGTGCTCGTGCATGCCAATCATTGGCTATCGCCGGTGGCAATGACAAAGCTTCGGGACCCAGGGCTGGCCGCTAGGCCCGACAGCCTTTACAGGCAGCATCGCGTGGAGCATGCCCTGCGCTCCATTACGGACCGTGGCATTGAATGGAACGATATTCGATCCATTCTGGCGGACGACTTCGGTTTTCCCGACGGGGTATTGCGCAGCCCGAAGCCCGGCGATTTCAGCAGCATCTCCGCCACGGTGGCAACGACGCTGATGGATGTCGCCCAGAAAGTCATGTGGGTGGCCCGCAAGCCGTATGAATGCCGCGAGTTTCAGGAATACACGCTCTAGGGGTGTAAGGCGGGCAGCGCCCCAATCGAGAAAACCACAGAAGCATCGTCACCCTGGAGTTTTACGTGTCATTCAGTGCATTGGACCTGTTCAAGATTGGCATCGGGCCCTCCAGTTCGCACACGGTCGGCCCCATGCGGGCAGCACGGCAGTTCGTCAGTGCACTGGAACGCGACCACATCGTCAACAGCGTTTCGAATCTGCGTGCCGAGCTCTACGGTTCGCTTGGCGCAACAGGGAAAGGGCATGGCAGTGACATCGCGATCCTGTTGGGGCTGTCCGGCCATGAACCCGAGACCGTTGACGTGGCTCGCGTCCCAGACTATGTGGCGGATATCCGCAGCAGAGGCAGGATTCTTCTGAACGGAAGGAAATCGATCGCCTTCGACTCGTGTAAGGATCTCGCGCTCTACAGGCGCGCGTTGCCAATGCACGCGAACGGCATGCGCTTCATCGCCTTTTCCGCTGAAGGAACCGAGCTCCGGTCCGCGACGTTCTACTCGGTCGGCGGAGGGTTCGTCGTACCCGAGGCAAAGATGGACCAAGAATGTATGGGCTTCGCCCGGGAAGAGGTGCTGCCACTACCGTTCGACAATGCGGCAGAACTACTGGCAATAGCGGAGCGCCTGGGTATCCCGATCGCGGAGATCATGCGCCGGAACGAGGAATACTGGCGGCCCGCCGTAGACACGCGTGATGCCCTGTTGACCATCTGGAAAACAATGCAAGACTGTGTGGAGCGAGGTTGCCGCACCGAAGGCGTCCTGCCAGGAGGCTTCCAGGTTCGCAGACGCGCGGCACCGCTCTTCCGGAAATTAAGCACCAGCGACGGCTCCAACGATCCGCTGTATGCGATGGACTGGGTCAGCCTGTATGCGTTGGCCGTCAACGAAGAAAATGCGGCAGGCGGCCGCGTGGTGACCGCTCCAACAAACGGCGCCGCAGGCATCATTCCGGCCGTCCTCCACTACTACATGACGTTTGAGGCGGGCGCGGGCGAGGATGGCATCGTCGATTTCCTACTGACCGCCGCGGCCATTGGCATCCTCTTCAAGAAGAACGCCTCCATTTCCGGTGCCGAAGTCGGTTGCCAGGGCGAGGTAGGTGTCGCCTGCTCCATGGCGGCGGCCGGCTTATGTGCAGTGCTGGGCGGTACGGTTGAGCAAGTCGAGAATGCCGCCGAAATCGCCATGGAACATCATCTGGGGCTGACCTGTGATCCCGTGGGCGGGCTGGTCCAGATACCGTGTATCGAGAGAAACGCCGTTGCCGCGATCAAGGCGATCGGCGCCGCTCGCATGGCTCTTCATGGCGACGGCAGTCACCATGTCAGCCTGGACAAGGTCATCAAGACGATGCGCGAAACCGGGGCCGACATGAAGGCAAAGTACAAGGAAACCGCGAGAGGCGGCCTGGCGGTCAACATTGTTGAATGTTGACCCAACGAATATGGTGGTGTCGCGATACATCGTGTCCGGATTCGAGCATGGGGCGACGGGCGCGGATAAAGCCAAGGCCCGTATTCAGCTCCACTTCGGTCATCGGGTGGCCGGAGCATGAGCGGTTGAATCCGCAGTCGGTCAGAGACGGCCGCGGCATCACCGGCAGCAGCCGGCCGTGACCGGCCAATTGGACAAGGGCATGACGATCTTCGTGCGGATCGCCATGCTGAGGCTGCACGCAACGCCGGGCTGGCAATGCCGCCGACGCAGGTGCTGATCTATGGCAACGCCAAGCGGGGAACGCCGTTGACGCTCGCGGCACCCAGCGTTGCGCTGGACTTGCCCCTGCGCGTGCTGGTGCGCGATGACTGCCAGGGCAGCACCCGGGTGAGCTTCCACACCGCCGCGGAACTGGAAAGCGCTCACCCATTGCCGGCCGGCCGGCCGGCAGCGCCGCGCCGCTGGCTGTGGCGCAGCGGCTGATTCTTGACACGGTGGGCGCGCAAGGTGCCCCGGGGTGATTTATCCGGCCATGCCCTTGTTCGGGTTGATCAGGTACTTCTCCCCCGTCGCGCGCTTGTTGTAGACGGCGATCACGTCCAGGTCCAGCACCTCGGCCAGCGAGATCTCTTTCGAGTAGTGGCTGGCAAAGGTGGTCTTCAGCTCCGCCACCACGCGTTGCTTCAGCGCGTTGGCCCGCTCGCGCCCGATCTTCTGCAGGAACGGGAACAGCAGCCAGCCGCCCATGCCCCACGC
>JACXTT010004534.1_pt1 | contig 20605 bp, 14 predicted proteins | sample 9270951 | NCBI WGS metagenome assembly JACXTT01 (sample SAMN15532306, study PRJNA645909) | rock metagenome | isolation source: weathered quartz diorite | place: Puerto Rico | collected 2017-06-21
GCAGATAGAAAAAGATAAAACCGCCAACGAACTCAATTTTTTGCGGGCGCAGTTTAACCCGCATTTTTTGTTCAACTCTATCAACTCCATTTACGCGCATATTGATAAAACCAACAAACCGGCCCGCGAAATGCTGCTGGTATTTTCGGAAATGCTGCGTTACCAGTTGTATGAGTGTAATGTGGAACAGATCGAGCTCGACCGGGAGATCAATTACATCCGCAACTACATCGCCCTCCAAAAAAGCCGGATCGACGAACGCATCAAGGTGTCGTTTTTTACTGATGAGATAAACGGAAATATTAAAATTGCGCCGTTGATACTGATCACCTTTATCGAAAACGCGTTTAAATATGTGGGCTTTAACGATGGTAAAGAGAACCTGATCGCTATAGAACTGGGTTACTACCAGGACCAATTAAAGTTCACGATAGTAAATACCCGCGATGCTTTTGTAAATTCGTCCGACGGGTCATCAGGCCTGGGCATTGCCAATACCAAACGGCGGCTCGAACTGGTGTACCCGGGCAAACATGAGTTAATCATTGATGACCAGCCCAACACGTATACCGTGCAGTTAACCCTAACCGGCTTATGACCTTAAATTGCTTGATAGTTGACGATGAGCCCATGGCCCGCAAACTTTTGCAGGAGTATATTGAGGAGACCGACTTTTTAAAGCTGGTTGGCACTGCCGAAAACCCGCTGAAAGCTGCCGGGTTGATCAGCCGTTTGGAGGTGGACCTTATTTTTCTGGATATTAATATGCCCAAAATGAATGGCATGGAGTTTATCCGTTCGTCGCCAAATTTACCTATGGTGATCATGACCACCGCTTATGGTCAATACGCCCTCGAGGGTTTTGAAATGGCGGTGATAGATTACCTGGTAAAACCATTTTCGTTAGAGCGCTTTTTCAAAGCAGCCCAAAAAGCTTTAGAACTAAAGCAGTTGAAAGAACGCAAGCCCATCGCCGAAAAAGATACCGACGAATACTTTTATGTAAAATGCGACGGGCGTATTGAACGCATTGTTTACAAGGAACTATTGTATGTGGAGGCCATGGCCAACTACATCACGCTGCACACGCCAACCAACAAGTTTGTGGTGTACCTTACCCTAAAAGGCATATTAGATAAGCTGCCTGCAAACCAATTTATACAGGTACACAAGAGCGCCATTGTGAACAAGCACCACATCCGCGCTATCGAGGGCAACATACTGCATATCGGCAACCAAAAAATTACGGTCAGCCTTAGTTTTCAGCAGCAGGTAATGGAGACGCTTTTGAATGACAAGTTACTGAAAAGGTAAAGCAATATCGAACACCGAATGTCAAATAACGAATGATGAAGTGAAGTCGAAATTCGATATTCAAAATTCATCATTCGTTATTTATCATTTCACGTTCTTCACGTATTTATCCAGCCACTGATCCATTTCCCAAAGCATGTGCAGCAGGTTTTCGCGGCCGCGGTAGCTGTGGGCTTCGTAAGGTAGAAACACAAATCTTACTGTACCACCATGACCTTTAATGGCGTTAAACAAGCGCTCACTATTGATGGGGAATGTGCCGGGGTTATCGTCAGCATCGCCGTGTATCAGCAATATCGGGGTCTTAATTTTATCAGCAAAGCTAAAGGGGCTCATATCATAATACAATTTAGGATCTTCCCAATAGGTACGGTCTTCGTTTTGAAAACCAAATGGCGTTAGGGTACGGTTGTAAGCACCACTGCGTGCAATACCCGCTTTAAATAAATTGGTATGCGCCAGTAAATTGGCCGTCATAAAAGCGCCGTAGCTATGGCCGCCAACAGCAACCCGGTTACGGTCGCCTACGCCCATATCGGCCAGTTTGTTAATGGCGGCCTCGGCGTTAAGCTTTAGTTGCTCCACAAAGGTATCGTTAGGTTTTTCGTCACCTTTGGCTACAATGGGCATTTCGGCGTTATCCAATATGGCGTAGCCCTGCGTAACCCAAAATACCGGCGATGCCCAGCTTATGGTAGTAAACCTGTTTTGCGACCCACGTATCTGCGCAGCATCAGCGGCCGAGTTAAACTCGCGCGGGTATGCCCAGATCAGCACCGGCAAAGGCCCGTCTTTATCTTTGTTATACCCTTTGGGCAGGTACAGGTCGCCGGTAAGGTCAACACCATCGGCACGTTTGTACGATATCTTTTGTTTGCTTACCCCAACCAGTTGAGGGTACGGATTGGTAAAGGCAGTAATAGGCCTATCGGCGATCTTTGCCTTCAGGTCTTTGATGTAATAGTTAGGCACGTCCGTTTGCGATTCTTTACGCGTCAACACGGTAAGCGCATCGGGGTTGATCACATCCACAACCGACTCGTAGGTACCCTCGGCACAGCGCCAAATGATCTCGTTCTGCTTGGTAGCCAGGTCAAACTTAGCCAGAAAAGGCAGGTCACCTTTAGGCGATGAACCAACCGTGTTGTTCATCAAAATTTTGGTGCCGTTGTCTACAACAGTTATCACCTGCCGGCCATATTTATTTTTTTCGGTTACCGGTGCGCCGGGACTATTGTAGGCATCGGTCTGGTTACGTTCGTATAAGGTTTCTAAACTGCCGGTGGATGGATTGTAGCGGCTAACGCGCGTGGTTTGCTTAGCCCTTGAGCCCTGGGTAACCAACGCAAGAGTGGCGTTACCCCACTCGGTACGCTGGTAGCGCATAGGTGTTTTAAAAAGCTCTTTGCCTTCGCCTGTAAAAGGTGCGCTCAAGGAGTAAACCGCATCGTGAAAGTCCATCTTCTTTTTGATGAGGCCGCTATCCAGCGGATGGCACCAAACTATAGTTGCCGGTTCATCGCCTCGCCAATTAAAATCGCGTGGTACATTTTGGGCATTGTCGGCACCCGATGGACGGCCTTCGGTGGATGGCAGCTCGGCCAGCGCTTTAACAGTTTTGCCTGCAAGGTCGGTTATGGCCATGGTTGACGGGAAACCGCCCGAGGTTACCAGGTAAGAGAACGGCTTTTTAAGCGTTTTTACCAGCATATATCTTTTATCGGGCGATAAGTTTAAACGGTCGTAAATAGCGGGTTTGCCAATTGCAGTTTCCACACCGTTTTTGTTAACCACCAATTGCGAGGTGACATAAAACTCAAACACCTGTTCATCGTATGGCGATTTGATCAGGTCTTCAAACGTAGCGCTCGGTGCCGTTTTGCCCAGGTTCTGCTGAATGGTAGGGCCTTTGGGCATCAGTGGCTTTGGCGGCGCAAAGGCGGCGGCCTTGGTTATTACGTGGTAAAACAGTGTATGGTCGTCAACCCAGGTTATATCGCTGCCTAAAACCACATTGAGGCTCCGTTTATTAATTTTGGTGCATTTTTTTGTGGCGATATCGATCACATAAAGGTCGACGCTTTTTTGATTGGTTTGGGTAAAGGCTATCTTATCTTCGCCGGGGCTCCAGCTTACATTGCCTGCTAAAAGCGGCTGCGGCAACCCGATAATATTGAATGATTTACCCGATGCGATATCCTTTAAGGTGAGGTTATTGATGAAGCTTTGCCTGCTTGGCGAAAAATTATTGGGGTTAATGCGCAAGCCTGCGATGCGGAACTCGGGCATGGCCAGTTCTTCGACAGATGGATAAGAGTTGCGCGCGCTCAACAGCATCCATTTGGCTTTGGAGTCGATGCTTACCAAAGGTGTTGGTTTGGCCAGCAGCAGGTCGGCAATGGCCTTCGGCGGTGTTTGGTAACTGATAGCATCCTGCGCCCGGCAATACAATGCCGAGCAAATGAGTAAGGCGTAAAGTAAGGTCTTTTTCATAACACGATAAGCTAATAGATCTTAAAAACTGGTTTTAGTATTTGGCCGGCTGCCCCGGTTTTGGTGTTGATTCGGCAATAAACTTCCGTAGGTTTTCTGTCGCAGTGGCCAGGTCGCCTTTGCGCAGGTACATCATGTGCCCGCTTTTGTAGCCTTCCCATTTTAAACGGTCTTTTAATTTGCCGCTCGGGTCAAGCTGCCAAAGGCTGTACTTGGCGTTAAAAAAGTCGCAGGCGCCGTCAAAGTAACCCGACTGAATGAGCAAATGCAGGTAAGGGTTTTGTGCCATGGCCTGGCGCAGGTTTTCGCCGGTATGGTTATTGGCGTTATCCCATGGAAATACCGGGCCAAACATGTTGTATTTCAGATCGGTTTTGTAGTTTAGTTCGCCGCGCAGGTAAATATTGATGGCCGGGGTAAAGGCCTGCAGCCAGGCTGTCAGTTCGGCATTGTAATCCACGCCATCGCCGGCATCCTGCGAGTCGATACCTTTGTAGCGCGAATCAAGGCGGCCAATGGTAAAGCCTTTATCGCGCAGCAGCTCTTTCCAAAACTGGCTTGCAGATACCTTGAGGTTGTTTTGCAGTAAAAACTTTTCGGACAAGCCGCTATAGCGCGACATTTTGGCGGCGATGCTTTTGCGTGAAGCATCGTCAATAAACCCGCCTTTTGATAAAGCCGGTATCAGTTGGTTAATGGTAAAATCTTCCACTTCGGGTAAAGTAACGGTAAGGTCCTTACCCTGGATATCGGCAGGCAGCATACCGTGGTACCAGGCTGTGCAGAAAAAGTACGGTAACGCGAGCGCAGCCTGTACCGGGCCGCTCCGGTTAATACCCAGATCAGTTGGCGATACTAAAACCACACCATTCAAATACATCCACTGGCTGTTTTGCAGTTCCATGGCCAGACCTGATACACGGGTTGTACCATAGCTTTCGCCGATCAAAAATTTGGGCGATGCCCAGCGGTTTTTGCGGGTTACAAAAGTGTTTATCCATTCGGCCAGGTACTTGATGTCCTCGTTAACGCCGTAAAACTTAGCGTCGGTGCTTTTATTAACGGCGCGTGAGTAGCCGGTATTTACAGGATCGATATACACGATGTCGGCAACGTCTAAAATAGAGTTGGAGTTTTCGTGGATGCCGTAAGGCTGGATGGGGTAACCTTCGTCGTCAATATTTAACAGGCGCGGGCCGGTATAACCGATCTCCATCCAGACTGATGGCGTGCCGGGGCCACCGTTGAATGAAATCACTAAGGGTCGATTGGTTTTATCGGTCACATCATCGCGCTCGTAATAAGTATAAAAAACACCGGCAATGGGGCGGCCTTCCTCGTCCCACACGGGGATGCTTCCCGCAGTAGCGGTATAAGGCACTTTAACGCCTTTAATGGTAACTTCGTGTTTGGTAACCATGGCCGAGTCGTATTTGAGGATGCGGCTTTTTGAAATGGGCTGATCGTTTTTGGGTGGGGTAGTTTGTGCGATCGCAGTAAAGGCGGTGCCTAAAACCAGCGCAAGCGGCAGCAGGTATTGTTTCATGATGTCAGTTTGGTTAAGAACTTAAAGGTACAAAAGAAAAACACAATAGAAGAACGCCACTTATGGTTGATCACCCTGATCAGTTTGTACACGTTAAAATGCGATGTCTTGTTAATATTTCAAACAACGAGCTGTTAACGCAGTCGCCCCGCACACCAACAAAATCAGCTGTGTACAATGATATAGTTGCCTCACAATATTCAGACACCGGCAGGCGGTAACCAGGCCTACCTGCCCGCTCTTATGACCGATAGTTTATTCGCAATGATAGCGTCCTCAATGAGCGTTTTCCATTTTTCGGCATTGTAATTTACCGTTTTGGTTTGGAACAGGCTGCTGTTCAATCTGCTGTAAAGCGGCAAGGTATAATTTGTTTTGCCTGGCAAACCCCTCAAAAAAAGGTCGATCGTATTTAAAGCACTGCCATTGATGCTTTTTTGTAAAGTACAGTCGGCAATGTTATTGATGTCGAACAGTAAGACCTCGTTTTGGTTTACCGAGTAAAAAAACAGGGTGTTATTTGCCTGGTCGTATCCCAGTATATGATCGCCAAAAACATCCCAGCGTGTAACGGTTAAAAGGTGTTTTTCAGTAGCGGTTAATAGTTGTTGGGTTAAAACGGCTTTTTTATTTAAGCGGGCGCGTTTGGTGAATTCTAAAATTGCGATCACCACAAAAACGCATAACATAAGCCCGCCAATAGCAGGCCCATCTAAAGCATGGTTCATTTAGTAAAAGTTAAATGATTGACTGATCAGCCGCGTGCGCGGCTGGTTAATTGATCAAGAAAAAGAGAGCAACCAAACTTACCAGAAACCATGACAAGGGAAGAGGATGAGGCGGCACAGCCGCGAATAATGGTCGGAAACAGGGGCGTAAGCGTAGCGTACTACCGGAAAAGTATTTACCAGCGTGCCGTAACACTGTAAGTTGGATGGGCTATAAGCAGCTGTTTTAACAGGTTCGTATTGGGGTTCAACTTCGCAAACCTGGCTTTGTATCAATATGCCGGTTATCTGTTCGTTATCATCGGGCAGCGGCCGTGCCGGCCCGGTTATTTCGCTGTACAATGTAGACCGCTGCACGGGTACAGTTGTTGCTGCCGCCAGCGAATACCGGGCAACAAAAACCAAAAGCAGCAGCAATACATTTTTAATATGCTTAGGGTGCATCAGCAAAAATTAATCAGGATATAAATATAAACCAATAAAATTTAAAAGCAAACCATGCCCAAAATTACAATGACAGTACAGGATGGCAGTTAAGCCGCAACTCGCTATTCTTGTTAGGTATTACCATGCCCGTTACCGCGGGATCAAACCTTTATTAATGATGAAAAACCAATGCCTTATCCCGCTTTTTAGCGCCGCTGTTTTATTTAGTTTGCCAGCATGGGCACAAACCAAAGCCGATTCGACAAAATACAAAGTAGTGTCTGATGGCCCGGTTACCCGGACGATGAACAAAGCCATAGGCGAAGCCGGTAATGATACCGGTTTTGATATGGCACCCGAAACCAGTTTGGCAAATGTGGAGGCGGCTGTAAGATCCATCACCACCAAAATGCCCAAAGGCCCTTACCAGCCAACCTGGGAATCGCTCAAAGCAAACTATAAAGTGCCGGGCTGGTACGCGGGCGCTAAGTTTGGTTTGTGTATGCACTGGGGCCTGTACTCGGTACCAGCATACCATAACGAGTGGTACGAGAAACACATGTACACAAACGGGGGCATTGGCCAGTGGCACGCCGACCATTTTGGTCCGCAGGACAAGTTTGGGTATAAGGATTTTATCCCCATGTTTACCCAGGAAAAATTTGACCCGGAGGCATGGGCCACATTGTTTAAAAGATCTGGAGCGAGATTTGTTGCGCCAACCTGCCAGCACCACGATGGTTTTGCCTTGTGGGATAGCAAGGTTACACCGTATAACGCCAAACAGATGGGCCCAAAACGCGATCTGATAGGTGAGCTTTGCGCTGCCGTGCGTAAACAGGGCCTCAAATTTGGATTCACTAATCACCAGATAGAGAACTTCCAGTTCATTAACCCGCCCGCGGATATGCTGGCTAAAATGAAAGAAGAAAAAGCCGACCTGTTTGACACCAAATGGACCGCTTTTTATAATGTTGCCGACCGTAGCGACGAGGCCTGCCGCAAATTTTTATTAGGCTGGTTTGAGCGCGATGTGGAGCTGATAGACAAATATCAACCTGACGTACTTTGGTTTGATAATGGCATAGACCAACGTTTTTTAGACCCGTTAAAACTACAGGTAGCTGCCTATTACTATAACAGCGCAAAAAAATGGGGTAAGGAGGTTACCCTGAATACCAAGAAAGCGGCCTATGCGCCATCGGGCACTAATACGGCTACGATAGGCTCTGTGCTTGATTTTGAAGGCCGAGTGCCACCGGGCATACGTACCGGCACCTGGGATGTGGACAGCCAGATAGGCAGTACCTGGGGCTATACCAGCGATATGCGCGTATCGGGCGCACCGGCTATCGTAAACCGGTTAATCGACATTGTGAGCAAGAACGGCACGTTGATGCTTAACCTGTCACCAAAGGCCGACGGCACCATACCGCAAGAACAACAGGAAACCCTATTGGGCATAGGCAAATGGCTCGAGGTAAACGGCGAAGCTATTTATGATACCCATAACTGGATAAAATTTGCCGAGGGCGGCCGCGATGCACTTAACGTACACTTTACGGTAAAAGGCGATGCGCTTTATGCCATTATATCGGGCAAATGGCCGGGCACCGCGGCAACCATTACATCGCTTGCACAAGGGCAGGCCCCGGCAGGGAAGATAACAGCAGTAACTATGTTAGGCGTAAAAGGCAACCTGGCCTTTACACAGGATGCCAACGGTTTACAGGTAACTTTACCGGCTACCGCGCCATGCGATATTGCCTACACTCTTAAAATTACCGGCTTGACCATGAACCCTACAACGGTAACCGACTCGGGTAACCCGATAGTTGTTAACTAAACCAGGGTTACAAAACTATCAGGCTTTAAATATTAAGCCCTGTTTGCGAGTGCAAACAGGGCTTCTTGTTATCCCAGAGTTGGTTTTTAAATTCTTTTTAAATTATTGTTTGATTTATCAAATATTGTTTTTACAATTGTACTGTTCTATATAAGTATAACACTTAACATTATTTATATGATCCATATCGACCAGTTAACGTTTGGGTATAAAAAAGATCAGCCGGTATTGCAAAACCTAAACCTGCAATTAAAGCCCGGCCATATTTATGGTTTGCTGGGCCGAAACGGCGCAGGCAAAAGCAGTTTGCTGTATAACATTTGCGGCTTGCTGTTCCCGGGTTCGGGCAAATGCCATGTGTTGGGGCAAATACCCTCAAAACGCCAGCCCTTGTTTTTACAGCAGGTGTTTTTATTGCCCGAGGAGTTTTACACACCGCATGTAAGCGTTAAAGGTTACGTGGATACCTACTCGGTGTTTTATCCGGCCTTTAGCCGCGATATGTTCAACAACTTTATGGCGGCTTTTGAAATGCCCGTCGACCAGCACCTGCAGGGTATGAGCTACGGCCAAAAAAAGAAAATGCTGATCTGCTTTGCCCTGGCTACCAATGCCAAAGTACTGTTGATGGATGAGCCGACCAATGGTTTGGATGTACCCTCCAAAAAGCAGTTCCGAAAAATTATCGCGGGCAGTATACAGGACGACCAGCTCATCATTATCAGCACCCACCAGGTGCGCGACCTGGACAGCCTGGTTGATAATATACTGATACTGGAAGATAAGCAGATCATCATTAACCAAACCGTGCAACAGATAACCGATAAGCTGGCATTTAAACAGGTGCTCAAGCTGGAAGACATCCCTAACGCGATCTACAACGAAGGCGGATTAAAAGGTTATGCGGTTATCGCCCTTAACAGCGAAAAGGAAAATACCAGGCTTGACATGGAAATGTTTTTTAACGCTGTGCTATCGCAAAAACAACAGATCATTCCATTATTTAATAACTAAACGTATGCAGTTTTCATTTAAACGTACCGCTTACCTTTTTGTAACGCAATGGGTTGAGCATAAAAAACTATACCTGTTAGGCGCTGCTGCGCTGGCGGGGATAATGGCTGTTGTCCTCATCGTCAACCTTAACTCGCAAAACTTTGACGGACTGAAAGAAAATACGCAAGAGTCTACTTTTGAGGTTGGCCTTTTATTTGCAGGCGCGGTATTTACCAGCACCATTTTAAGCAGCTTTAGCGAAAAAACAAAAACCCGGCAAGCCTTAATGCTCCCAGCCTCAGCATTAGAAAAAACCATTGTGGCTGTGGTATACAGTCTGGTTGTTTTTCCGTTGGTGTACGTTATGGTGGTTTACCCGCTGGTGCTGGCTGCGCATTATATTGATATAAATATGCAAGGGCATATTAACCTGCTATATACCGATTTTGTGCACCAGGCGCCCGATTATTTTGTTTTGCAAAGCATGGTACTGGCTTGCTCTGTTATTTTTAACCGTTTCACTTTTATCAAAGTCGCAGCTTTAATATGCGTCACCTATATATGCGTTATCTATATGGCATCGCCCATCGCAAACATGGTGATAGGTGATGCACAACCAAAAGTGATACCCAAGTCGGCATTTGAAATTACGATGCCGCAAAACACTGTCAGGCCTATATTTTCACCAGAAACCACGGAGCCTTTTACCAGTACGCAGTTTGTAACCAATAATGCTTTTTATACGGTTAAGTTGCCCGATGGCCAGCAGCGTTGGTTTGGTTTATTATTTGTGATGTTAGTGCCTTTTTTTGTGGTGGTAACCTGGCAAAAACTAAAAGAAAAACACGCTTAATCATATAAGAAACAAGCATGGAATTTAACAACACGCAGGCCATATATGTGCAGATAGCCGACTACGTTTGCGACCAGGTACAACTGCAAAACTGGAAGGAGGATGGTAAAATACCATCGGTGCGGGAGCTTGCGGTTAACCTGGAGGTAAATATGCACACCGTGCTGCACGCCTACGAGTTTTTGCAGCAGCAGGATATTATTTATACCAAACGGGGCATGGGCTTTTTTGTGAATAAAAACGCGGCAGCTATTATACAAAATATACGCAAGCAGCAATTTTTAACCGAAGAACTACCACAGCTTTTTAAGCGGATGCAGATGCTCAACATTGATGTGACAGAACTACAAGCCCGTTTTAACGACTTTAAAAATAAATGACCATAACGTTTATCTAAACTGATATGAAAACAAGCACCAAGCTACTTATCGCCTTTTTTACCGGCATCCCTATAGTTTTAGTTGCCCATAGCTGGCTGCTCAAAAAACAATACGTGGCTGGCAAACTGACTATAAATTATTATGATGACCGCGACGATTACAACTACACTACCTTGCCCAGGTTTAAATACCTGGTTATTAATGGGGCTGTTACATCGGGCGATCTGCACAATGGTGGCATAGGTTACAGGTCATTTAATACGCACGCATATGTTGATATCGAACCAAATGCTAAAAAGGGACAAAGCGTTGGCATTTTAAAAACTTACCAAAGCCTGTTAAATACCCGGTTAAGTAATGATACCTTGTATATTTGGCTATACCGCAGGGCGCAGATAAAACAGGGCGACTACTGGCGTTTTAATCAGCAGTTATTGCGGGTTTACCTGGATAGCACCGCCAACAATATAACCACGGCCAATGGCAACTTTATGTTGACCAGCGCCGCTGTTCACAGTTACGTGCCAAATAACGTAATAAGCACTTTGAACGGGTCTAACCGCATCTCGGTCTCATCTCAATTTACCAGGCAACTCAATAAACACCGATTGACATTGGCTATCCATAACGGAACGCTGAATGTAAACAACCTGGTTACTGATACGGTGAACACCCTGGCAACTGATTCGGCCACTATATATATGGCACAAAACAACTTCATCAAGCAATATAATTATTCACTTATTAGTAAAGCACACCTCACTATCGAATACGGCGAAAACATCAAATCGTATAACGAGGTAAAGGTTGATCCTACTACCTTTATGGAACTCAATTACCGGTTTACCAGTAGCGCAACATATGCTAAAAAGTACCTGCATAACGGTGTGCTGGCATCCATAAAGTAAGTAATATGCGCTAAGTAGCTACGATACCTGCGCGACAGGAAACTCGAGTTCAAAGCGGGTGCCTTTGCCCAGTTCGCTGTGCAGGCTAATGGTGCCGCCAAGGCTTTCGACCTGCATTTTTACCATAAACAGGCCCATACCTTTGCCCTCAACACTGGTATCAAAACGTTTGTAAAGGCCAAAAAGGTCGCTGGCGTTCTTCTTGATGTCGATGCCCCGCCCGTTATCCTGGTAAGTGATGGTTATCTTTTCGTTATCAGCCCTGCTGCTTATAGTGATCTGGGGTGCAACGCCGGGTCGGTGGTATTTAATGCTGTTTAATATCAGGTTGTAAAAAACGCTGTGTAAATAGGTTTTTAAGGTGCGCATGGTAGGCGTGGCCTCAAAATCGGTAACGATAATGACTTTTTCTTCGGTTATTAAGTGGCTTATGCTCAAGCGGATGTCGTCAATCAATCGGGGTAATGCTACTATTTCAACTTTTTCGTTCACCCGGCTGTTTACCTGCAATATCTGGTTCAGGTCGGATATCACGGCATCCAGGTTATTGGCCGAAACCTCCAGGCCGTTCACCAAACCACTATATCCTTCATCTGCAGGTTCAATGCTCCCCAATAACGATGTTAAACCAAGGATATTGGCAACAGGCGCGCGCAGATTGTGCGAGATAATGTAGGTAAACTGCTCCAGGTCCTTGTTGCGCTGTATCAGATCGGCAGTAATTTTTTCGCGGTCCATTTCCAGTTTTTTCTGCTCGGTAACATCGCGGTTGGTGAGCAGGAAGCCTATGTTTTCGCCATGCTGGTTTTTAATGCCCGCCCAGGTAATGTCAAACCATTTAACCGTACCGGTTTGCTGCCGGCTTATTTGGTAATTAACCGTTTCGCCATTTTTTACCCTTTGCAGCAAAGCAGTAATATAGGCGTGCCTTGCCGGATCAAAATAATCAAAAGCTGTTTGGCCTTCAACTAATTGTATGCCATTTTGCTCTGTCGAAAAAGTTTGCGCGAGGGTGTTAAAGGAGAGTATAGTCCTATCGGCATCCAACAACATGTATGCCATATCGGTATTGTCAAAAATGGTACGCAGGCTGGCCTCCGACTTTTTTAACGCTATTTCGTCAATTTTTTGCCGGGTGATATCGCGCGAAAAGCACGACAGGCCGATCACCGTGTCATTTTCTACTATCGGGTTCACCGAATAGCTTAACCAAACAATGTCATCGGTAAAAGCATATTCGTTTACAAATTGCATGGTTTCGCCTTTTAGGGCCTTAGCGTAAATATCCCTCCACTTTTGTGCCGTTTCGGCATCAAAGGTTTCCAGTATATCACCAATGCTGCGGCCCTGTTCAACATCAAAACCGTATATCTGCTTAATGGTGGTTTTAAATATCTTGTTAAAGGTAATAAAGCAAAGGTTTTTATCGAGCGAGTACACCAGGTCGGTCGTGTTCTCGATAATACCCGATAGGTTTGCTTCCGACCGTTTAAGCGCTTCCTCGTCAAGCTTGCGCTGGGTAGTATCCTGCGAAAAGCACGACAGGCCGATCACTTTACCGTTATCCCAAATGGGGCTTATCGAAAAGTTAACAAACACGGTACTGTGGTTTTCAATAAACTCCTGAACAAAGTGCATTACTTTTCCGGTAAGCGCTTGGGCGTACAGTGCTTCCCAATATTTAAGGTCAGCGGCGTTTGAGGTTTCTAAGGGAGCCAGCGTTTTATCGCCCTGTTTTATATCCACGCCGTAAACACTCCGCATTTTATTTTTAAAGGGCGTATTAAAAACAATGTACCTTAGGTCGGTATCGAGCGAATAAACCAGATCAGTCGTGTTTTCGATGATGGCCGATAAATTAGCTTCGGACCGTTTGAGCGCTTCCTCATCCTGTTTGCGCTGGGTGATGTCGGTTATCATGGCCAGCGAACCTTTATATTGACCGGCGGCATCGAATATACCGTTAGTTGATACGCTTACCCAAACACGTTTGCCGCTTTTAGTAATAAAAGTGCTTTCGTTATGTTCGTTTATCCCTTGCTTGCGGCGTTGTATCTGTTCTTTAGCACGCTGCTTTTCTTCGTCGTCTTTAAAATCGTAGTTCTGTTTACCGACAAGCTCTTCGTACGAATACTCCAATATGTCGCACATCTTTTTATTGACAAAAACGATAACATTGTTTTCATCGAGCATCCATATCCCTTCCTGTGCGGTTTCAACTATCAGGCGGTAACGCTCGCTGTCTTCGGCTATTTTGAGTGGCGCGGCTATATTATCAGGGTGGTTATTCCTGGCAGTGGCCGGTATTTCGTCCCGGTCACCATCGTTTTTTAATTGCTCACTCATTGGCAAAATGGCTAAACATCAGATAATCAACACCCATGGTATTGACCGCGATGGCTACCCAAAAGTATTTAATATATGGCGAATTGTTTAATTTTTGTTTATACGGCCATTTATGTGTGCAGGTTTTGTTTTTGCCTTTTGAGGATATAAAGAGATAGAAAATTTAATACGAAACCTAACGACTTAACCCTGTAATCTTTAACACATAAGCATATTCGCAGGGTTTTTCGGTTGGAAACTTTACATGCAGACCCGCTTTGTCCTGCGTAGATTTAAGCGCACCCACATGGCCCAGTAATTCCACTTTGGCTATTTTTCCGGCAGGTGTTTTATCATCAGCCAGCGAAGTGATCAATGCTTCGCCACTATCAGGCCATTTCATTACTGTCGCGTAAAGCGTATTGCCGCGGGTGGTAAAACGGATGTCTTGAGGTGTGTAACCCTTTCGCGGTAAACCGCCGCCGCTAACCGAAGTGCTGTTCACATTCTGCCCGTTGATGCGGCCCGCAAAGCCTTTGGCACGGGCGGATATCATGGCTACCGCTGCCGAATCGGCAGCAGGGCCCTCGCCATATTTGATCCAGGGGCGTGAGTAGTATATGGCTTCGCCATTTATTTCGAGCCAGTGGCCTATAGCCAATAATACGTCTTGTTGTTCCTGTGGGATGGTGCCATCCGCCTTTGGCGAAATGTTCAACAGCAGGTTACCGTTCTTGCTCACGTTCTCCACTATCTTCCATACAAACTGGTCGGCGGGGTAAGGGTGCTGTTCTTCTACATAACCAAACTTATTGGTAATGGGGTCATCGGGCTGCCAAACCCAATCCACCAGTTCTATCGGCGAGCGGCCCTCACGCTCATAGTCCATGATCTGGCCTGACACCCATGCCGCGCCTTTCGCGCTGATGCCCACCTGCTTGCCCCATTGCTGGGCGCGGTTAAAGTAATACGAGGCAACGCGTATTTTGAGCGGGTCCCACCTGTGGTCGGTACCCATATCAAACCAAAGCATATCGGGATGGTATTTGTCGATGGTCTCTATGCGCTTGGCTACCCAATCGTGCATAAATTTTACGCGGGCGCTGTCGCTCCTGTCGGCAACGTTATAAAAATTGGCCCATTTAGGGTCGTACTCATCGCTGCCCGGTAACGCCGGGATAAACTCAAAGTGGAAAGCCGAGTGATCGGATATGCCGGTTTTCAAGCCGGCTTTTTCTACAGCTTTCATCAGGTCGCCGTCAAGGTCGCGGTGCGGGCCGTAGTTTACCGAGTTATACGGGTTTATCTTGCTGTCCCAATTGGAAAAGCCATCGTGGTGCTCGCCGGGCGCAAGCACGTATTTGGCACCCGCTTTTTTAAAGAGCGCAGCCCAGGCATCGGGGTCCCATTTGGCGGCGGTGTACATGGGCAAAAAGTCTTTATATCCAAATTTGGTTGGCGGGCCAAAATGCTCGGTGTGCCAGGCCATCATGCCTGCGTTGCCGCCGTACATGTAGCGTACATACCACTCGCTGCCGTGGGCAGGTACCGAATAAATGCCCCAGTGCATCATGATACCAAACTTGGCATCGCGAAACCACTCGGGGTCTTTATAATTTTTTTCGATCGACTCCCACGACTCGCCATACGGCCCCGAAGGTAACTCGGGAATGCCTTTAAGCGCGGCGGCCACCATTTCAGGTGTATCGTGCGCCTTATACGTCGAGCCTGCAACCGCCTGCTCTTCGATGCCCAGTTTAGAGGGCTTGCCTGTTGTAGTTTGTGCGTTTACATGCTGGCTTGTTTCAAATACCAGCAGCAAGGCAATAAAAACTGTAGTCAGTAATTTTTTCATTTTTGGTTAGGATGATAATTGGTACCCAAAAATGGCGATGAAATGAATATCATCCATCATGTACCATGCTGTAAAAAATGGAGGTGTTTTTTTACACAGACAGGCACTTTGACTGACGCACAATATACTGAGAGACAAACACTTAGTCTTAAACTGACTAGCCTTGCTTATGCTTTAATATTTTTATCATAAGGTTTCCTTACGATTGCTGCATCGGCTGTGTAATGGTAAGCACAATAAACTCGGCGGGCCTAACGACAGCTAATTTTAAAACAATCACCATTTTGTTGTTCACGATGTCGTATGTTGTCATAGTTGTGCCCAGGCCTACCTGAACATCAAATGCCTGCTCGCGCGATGCCCCTGCAAGCGCACCTTGTTTCCAAAGGCTGGTTAAAAAATTCGCGATCATACTTTGGAGCGATATCCAGGTAACATTGGTGTTTGGCTCAAAAACATAAGCCCGGCAAGCCAGTTTAACGGATTGTTCTATCATGATCAATGTGCGGCGCACATTAACGTAACGCCAGTCCTGGCTGTTACCATCCAGTGTACGGCCACCCCAAACCATGTTACCCACGCCGGGAAACGCACGGATAACATTGATCGATTTTCCGGCAAGTCCATCAACATTTAATTGCTGCTGTGTATCGTTTGATATATGGACGTTTGGTGTGCTAACCATACTTAGCGAGGTGTTGGCCGGCGCTTTCCATACGCCACGGCTATGATCTACAAAAGTGTACATACCCGCTATAGCTCCGCTTGGTGGCAGTTCATTTTCCCTGAACTGGATCGCAGCCATCAGTTGCGCATAGGTAGGGCTGTTTGCTTTTAATGAAGTATGGCAGGCTTTTTTATCATCTACGGTGGGGTTTTTGATCGCTGTAAACTTTTTTACAGTTTCTTTAGCCGCATCTTCGGGTAGCAATGTATACAGGTCAACGGTGGCGGCAAGGTTTTCAAAGCTAACATCGTCGGGTTGTACAATAGTCGCATTTACCCAGGGGTAGTAGGCCGCGCCATAACCCAACGCATTTACCCCAATTTTTTCCCTAAAAGCCGCTACAATATCGTCGGTTGTAGCAGTTGCCGGTTTTTTCACCAGGTCAAATATGCCAAACCTGCTTTGTGTTTTAGCGCAATGCTGCAAAACTGCGGTGTAAACATTGTCATAACACTTTTCGCCTAAAGCAATAGCGTCCGGAATAATGATCATCGTAGGTTCGGGCTCACTGATAAGCAGATCGATGGCACTTGTTACCCCATCAGAGCCAATAAAATCGGCCATCGCAATTTCAAAGCCTTCGGGCTTATCATCATAGGTACCTACAGAAATAATATAGGCTGAACTACCACCATTTGCATAAAACAACCTGATGGAATTAAACAGGTAAAAAGTATTGTTATCGACTACCCGGAGTGTTTTTTTTGAGCCGTTAAGTACAAGAGCACCATCATCGTCACCAGCTGCATCAACCATGCCATACTTTGCTTTAAACCCCGCTCCAAAAAGCTCGACATATTCGGCAAGCGAAGCGATCTTCGCGGGCTTCCTTAGCAACGATTTGCCGTTTCTCTCTGCCTTAGCGGTATAACCTATAAACGCAGGTATTGCTGTTTCAACGGCCACTGCCGAATGCGGAAACGCGTTTTTTTCTTCAATAAAAACACCGGGTGTCATTAGTTTTGATGGCATGGCTTAAATTAAATTTGATGAATACGCTATAGGATCAGGATGAAGTTAACAACAATATATATTTATTACAAAAAAAGATATTTGATAAAATACATATTGCAACAAGCCAAACATATTGCCATAAAAGTAGCTTTTAACGCCTCTTGTCGTGACACCGGCTTAATCCCATATTATTCATTCAATAAATTTAATCTGCCGTACGCACAAACGTATGTTTGCCCGACCCCATAAGACCTGCGTAAAGGTAATTCCCTTCTTCTACCACCTTCACCGGTTTACCATCAACAATCAACTTGTTGCCGCTGGTGCCGCTTTTGGGTACATATACTTTAGCCTTTACATTTACCGGGATAGTAAGGCCCATAGTGTAGCTTTTGTTAGCATGTTTCCATTCAACGGCAATATCGCCACGGTCGGTAGGTAACCTGCCTTTGGCATAGTCAAGCGCGTGGTTAAATTCGAGTGGTTTTACCTGTATCAGTTCGTGCTGCGGTTTAAGCACTTTTACACCTAAAACATATTCCTCAATACCCAGCAAGCCAACCGCTCCCCATGGGTGCGACATGCTGTCGTTACGTTCGTCGGCATTCCACGATTCCCAGGTCACGGTAGCGCCCTGCATAATATTTTTAGCCCAGCCGTCCCACTCGGTATTGGTGTATAGTTTGATGAGGTGCGCACCTTCGTCGGCCTGGCCAAGCGCGTCGGGCAGGTAACGCAGGGTAACCATGCCTACGCTCATTTTTTGTTTTTTGATCTCGGTAGCAACCGCGTCCCGATTGGCAGGCGGCACTATGCCCATTGCCATGGGATACATATTGGCATGTTGCGAGGTATGTGTACTGGGTAAAAGGTCGGCGTGCAGGCCATCATCATACACCCCGTTGCTATTGATGAGTTGCGCGTTGATGGCATTTTTAATATTGGCCGCTTTATCGGCATAGATCACACTATCGGCCGTATTGCCAACAACAGCAGCAATTTTTGACAAGTTGACAAAATCGATATAAGCATAAGCATTAATTACGGTACGGGCTTCGGTAGTCATATCGTAACCGTAACGCATATTATCCGGCCAGTCGATAATACCGTGCAGGTAACCGCCACCACCACCGGCCAGGTTATGGATGAGGCCTGTTTTTTCGTTTTTGTAACGGTCAACGTAATCAGCTATTTTTTTAAGGCGGCTGTAATTGTCAATTAAAAACTGCGCATTGCAGGTTTGCTCGTAATAGTCCCATACCCAAACCAGGTAACTCTGGGTATAATCGGGGATATCACGCTTACCGTCCACATTGGGATAAACGGAGTTGAGGCGGCCATCAGGCCAGTACTGGTCCTGCGACTGCATAAACTCGTTCAGTACGCGGTCGTTCATTACCCGGTCGTCCATCACGCTCATAGCCGGTACAGCTTCCGACCATCCATCACCCAAAAACGAACCTTTTTCGCGGGTCGGCGTATCTACAAAACCTTCCTGTGCGCCTGCTATCAGCGAGTATTTCATCAGGTCCCAAACGCGGTTGAGCATGGTGTTTGACGAAGTGAACAATGACCGTGATTCATCCAGCTCAAAATGGCGCATAATGAATTTGACGTTAAGCGTTGTCAATACATTGGGCGAATTATCTACCTCCAGGTAGCGCATCCCCAGGTAAACCATAGGTTTAAAAACCGCATCGCCGCCATTTAAAATAAAGTAATAGGCCATGTTGGTGCTCTGGTTCATTTGCGCGTTCATGCTGCCGTCTTTATTCAATACAAAACCACCGCGCAGAGTCACCATATCGCCTGGGTTGCCACCAACAAAATTAATGACGGGCATACCGGCGTAAATTTTACCCAGGTCTATGAGGTACTTATTGCCGCCCATAGCGGTAACGGTTACCGGGGTAATTTCTTTTTCGATAACGCGGGTAAGGTCGGGCGCCAGGTTATTTATCCAGGGCGCTACCGGCGGGCTTCCTATTTCTTTAGCCACGGGCCATGCACTATCATCGCAAGCGGGCATAAACCAGTTGGTGATGGCTTTGCGCGAGTCGATCTTATCCAGATAACCGTTACCTTCGCCGCCGCGCTGGGGCTGGCCGGTTGTCCAGTATTCGGCCTGGTGCTGTTTCCAGGTGCTATCGGTAGCGATGATGGTTTGGCTACCATCGATGTATTCAATTATAGTTTTCATGATAAAACCACGCTGACTTGGAGCACGGCCCTGGCCACCGCCATACCAATGCGTTAACGCGGCGATGAGGTTTTTACTGCCCGGATGTATATTGGCCGTTACATCAAAAGCGTGATAATACTGATACTGCGGATAATGGTTTACCGATCCTTTACTGATGAATTGCCCGTTGATATAAAACTCATAATTGTGTACCGCCGATATATAAGCGATGGCGCGCTTAACGGTTTTAGCTGGGATAGCTGTGGTTTTGCGATAATAGGTATAATCGTCTTTATCTACCGTGTTACGCTTTATCCATTTAGCGCCAGCCCAATCTTTACTATCAAATAAGCCAGTATCAAAATATTGGACTGCCGAGTAAGGGCTTGGGTTGCCATCCTTGTCCCAGGTCCGCACTTTCCAGTAATACCTGGTTGCGGGTAAAAGAGGGTTACCAGCATAATAGATGTAGTCCTGCTTGCCCGATCTTACTTTGCCGCTGTTCCAAACATCGCCGTTACCGGCGGCACTGGCCGACACCTCTATCTGGTAGGCGGTTTGTACCTCGTTTGCGTCGATGTCATTAACATACCAGCCAAAATAGGGTTTGGCCCCTGTACCGGTAGGATTATGTTTGTTGAAACAACGCAGGTTTGACGGTTTCCCCGGAGCCGTTGCAAACAAACTAAAGGGCAAAAACAAAAGCAGAGCGGCTGAAAAGCGAAAGCGGTTTTTCATTTGATAGGTATGGTTTAAAGGTGGTTATGTTAAACTTGAATAGCCTTTAACAATTTTAGTAAAAATAATCAAATCGGCTGCCTGCAATGTTTTTTTACATGTTACCCTTTTGAGCCTGTTTAAGAACCCCTGTACCTCCCAAACAAAAAAAGCCTCACCCGTTTTCAACGGGTAAAGCTTTGATTGCTTTAGTCGGGATGGCGGGATTCGAACCCACGACCTCCAGCACCCCATGCTGGCGCGATACCGGGCTACGCTACATCCCGTAAGGAGCGACAAATTTATAAAAAGGATTTAAAGCTTAAAATGAGTTTTTTAGGATATGTTTGATCGG
>JACXTT010004535.1_pt1 | contig 20604 bp, 16 predicted proteins | sample 9270951 | NCBI WGS metagenome assembly JACXTT01 (sample SAMN15532306, study PRJNA645909) | rock metagenome | isolation source: weathered quartz diorite | place: Puerto Rico | collected 2017-06-21
TTGTCGCGGTGAAGGACCGGCGAAGACCCGACGGAACAGCCGAGCAGGTTCACGAGGGTATGGGGCTGGAGACCGCGTGGACTGTGATCCCATTCATCATCACTCTTGTGATGTTCACTTGGGGATCGAGTCTCTACATTGCTAATTCACGCGTTCCCGATCAGGCACTGGATATCTATGTCGTCGGCCGGCAATGGATGTGGAAGATCCAACACACTAGCGGCCGGCGTGAGATCAACGAGCTTCATGTGCCGCTCGGACAAGCTGTGAAGTTGACTCTAGCGTCGCAGGACGTGATCCACAGTTTTTATATTCCCGCTTTCAGAGTGAAGCAGGACGTCGTGCCCGGCCGTTACGTGACGATGTGGTTTCAGCCCACCCGCGCGGGCGAGTATCACTTGTTTTGCGCGGAGTACTGCGGAACCTACCACTCCGGAATGATCGGCCACGTCGTTGTTATGCAGCCCGATGATTTTCAGAAGTGGCTCGGCGGAGTAACGGAAGAATCACCGGTGCAAACGGGAGAAAAACTCTTTTCGCAATTCAACTGTGTGAACTGCCACGCTACCGGCGCGCGGCAACGTTGTCCGCAGCTGGGTGGTCTCTACGGGACGGATGTTTTATTAGAAGGTGGCGGCAAGGTGAAGTTCGACGAAAGTTACATTCGAGAGTCGATCATCAATCCCAACGCCAAAATTGCGAAGGGGTATCCGGCGGTGATGCCGACCTATCGCGGGCAGCTTTCGGAAGAGCAGATTATCGATTTGATCGCGTACATCCGATCGCTGACGCCGGAGAAAGAACAGCACGGGCAGTGAGCTAGATCTATGAGCGCCGAACCCATCTCCCTCTACCATCGCCACTATCTCAACGTGAGCTATGGCGTGAAATCCTGGCTCCTCACAAGAGACCACAAACGGATCGCGTTGCTTTATCTCGCCTCGATAACCTTATTCTTCTTTCTCGGCGGAGCATTCGCAGTGTTGATCCGCCTCGAGTTGCTTACTCCTCAGGGTGATTTCGTCGAAGCCGAGACCTACAACAAGCTGTTCACGATGCACGGCATCATCATGGTTTTCTTTTTTCTCATTCCTTCGATTCCCGCCGTGCTTGGAAATTTTCTCGTGCCCATGATGATTGGCGCTCGCGATCTCGCATTCCCACGTTTGAACCTGCTGAGCTGGTACATTTACACGATCGGCGGTTTGTTCACACTGGGAGCTGTCGTCTCGGGTGGCGTCGATACCGGTTGGACGTTTTACACGCCGTACAGCAGCGTCTACGCGAACACGCACGTGATTCCGACTGCCGTCGGAATCTTCATCACCGGTTTTTCCTCAATTCTCACGGGTCTCAACTTCATCGTTACTGTTCACAAGATGCGCGCGCCGGGATTGACATGGTTTCGACTTCCCTTGTTCATTTGGTCGAATTACGCGACGGCATTGATCATGGTGCTGGGCACGCCGGTCATCGCCATCACTCTGCTGTTGGTTGGCATCGAGCGCGGATTCGGCATCGGCATCTTCGATCCCAGGCTCGGAGGGGACCCGCTACTGTTCCAACACTTATTCTGGTTTTACTCTCATCCGGCGGTTTACATCATGATCCTCCCCGGCATGGGCGTTGTCAGCGAATTGGTCACGTGCTTTTCGCGGAAACGCATTTTCGGATACACCTTCGTCGGCTTCTCCAGCCTTGCGATCGCCGTTTTGGGATTCCTCGTGTGGGGCCATCATATGTTTGTCAGCGGCCAGTCGCCGTTTGCCGGAATGATCTTCTCGCTCCTCAGTTTTATGGTCGCGATTCCTTCCGCCGTGAAGGTCTTCAACTGGACTGCGACGTTATATAAGGGCTCGATTTCCTATGACGCGCCGATGCTCTACGCGCTTGGTTTCATCGGCCTGTTCACGATGGGCGGCTTGACCGGCCTGTTCCTTGCCACTCTTGCAGTCGACGTTCATGTGACCGATACCTACTTCGTCGTCGCGCATTTCCACTACATCATGGTCGGCGGAATGGTGATGGCCTATCTCGGCGGCATTCACTTCTGGTGGCCGAAGATCAGCGGCCGGCTTTATCCGGAAGGCTGGGCGCGCTTCGCTGCGCTGGTTGTGTTCGTCGGATTCAATCTGACGTTCTTCCCACAATTCATTCTCGGTTACCTCGGGATGCCGCGGCGTTATCACGCATATCCGCCTGAGTTTCAAGTCTTGAACGTGATGTCTACAGCGGGCGCGTCGATTCTGGCGGTCGGATATCTTTTGCCCATGGTCTATCTGATCTGGTCGATGCGCTATGGCAAGAAGGCGGGTAACAACCCGTGGGATGCGACAGGCCTCGAATGGCAAACGCCATCGCCGCCGCCGCCCGAGAATTTCGAAGAGACACCGGTTGTTACGTGGGAAGCATACGACTACGGCAGTAAAGAGAAAGAAAAGGAGCCGCAAGTTGCCTAATCATTCAACGGCGCTCGCGCATCAGTTCGACGATATCGAGCAACAACATGAATCCGCCTCGCTGGGCATGTGGATCTTTCTCGCAACCGAAGTGATGTTCTTCGGCGGAATGTTCCTTGGGTATTCGGTTTATCGCGGGGTCTACTCGGTAGCGTATTCACAGGCAAGCCGGCATTTGGATGTGTTGCTCGGCGCCATCAATACCGGCGTGCTGCTGGGCAGCAGTCTCACGATGGCTCTCGCCGTTCACGCTGCGCAGTTGGGCGGCCGCCGCACCGTAGTGGTGTTTCTCGTCGCAACGATTCTGCTGGGCTCCGTATTCCTCGGAATCAAAGGCTTCGAGTATTACCACAAGTATGAAGAACATTTGATCCCCGGAAGGCATTTCGAGTTTTCCGGACCGAATGCGGATCACGCCCAAATTTTCTTTTCGTTTTATTTCGTGATGACGGGCATGCACGCGCTGCACATGGTCGTGGGCATTGGCGTCATGCTGGTGATGATCATGCTGACTTTGAGAGGGCGATTCTCATCGGAGTATTACTTTCCAGTCGAGATGACGGGCCTCTACTGGCATTTCGTCGATATCGTTTGGGTGTTTCTGTTCCCATTGCTCTATCTGGTGGATCGAAGCTGATGTCGGAACACATCGTCGAAAAGAAAACCTACTATGGAGTGTTCGCAAGCCTGATGATTCTGCTCGCCGCTACCGTGACCATCGCGTACATCCATCTCGGCAAGCTGAACATCATCGCAGCACTCACGATCGCTTTCATCAAGGCCACACTCATCATTCTTTACTTCATGCACGTCCGCTACAGCTCGCGCGTACTCTGGATCTTCGTCGGAGCCGGCTTCTTCTGGCTCGGTATCCTGTTCGCTCTTTCTTTCGCGGACTTTGTCACGCGCGGCTGGCTGCCCCTGCCGACGGGGTGGGAATAAAAGTGCAGCGCTTCACTAGGCTGATGTTTCAAATCCAATCCTCGAGACCTCTCTGAATGGTGCCGGCCGGCGTTTCGTGTAACTGCGCCGATTCTCGCGCACCGTTTCGATCGCCTCGAGAAAGTACTCTTCGATAGGTCGCAGTGGTTTTCCATTTGCTTTATCGTGAGCAAACAGCAGTTTGCCCTCCTCGACGACAGCACGGAGATCTGCGCCTGTGAGGCCATGGCTCGCAGCCGCCAAACTTACCGAGTCCGACGTGCAAATGGGGTTCGGTAATTTCGAAAGGCTTTCGCGAAAAATCGACTCTCGCGCCTCGGCATCGGGCAATCGAGTTTCCAGCCACAACTCCACACGGCCAGATCGGAGCAAGGCGGGCGGCAGGCTGGCGGGATCCATTGCGGTCATCATGATGCAGACACGCTCCGCACTTGCGCTTTCAAGGCCGTCCAGCATTGTTAACAGATAACGATACAATCCGCGATCGCCGCCGTTCTCAAAGATGACATCGGCGTCGTCGATAAAAATCACTGAAGGCGCATTTCGCTTTGCCGCATCGAAGACACGATTGACCGACTGATAAAAATCTCCCGTTCCCGAAATAGCGGTTCCGTCGATCAGGAAGAATTTACTCTTGAGCCGATGGGCCAATGCTCGACCGATGGTTGTCTTTCCTGTACCTGGAGGCCCTGCCAGCAAAACGCCCCGGCGAGGTTTCAGATCGAGTTCTGCTGCGAGAACAGGGTTCTCAAACGGCAACGCGATCTTGGCTTCCAACGCATGGATGACGTCGTCGACACCCTTGATGTCCTTTAGCTCGACTGTCCTCACTTGTTCGATATGGACATTGCTGATGAGATTGTGAGCGGAGAGGTACTCAACAAATTTATCAGTGTCGACTTTTTCGCTCACGCACAGTGCCGTACAGGCATTGCGCAACTGCCACAGATTCAACATCGGCGCAAAGCGATGAATACGCGAGTAGTCCAACCGCTCAGACACAGCGCTCGGAAGCCTGTGCCGGCAGATGACTTCGTAGTCCGACGCAGTGAAATCTCCGACCTGCCAGACCACAGCACGCGAGTCCACCGACGGTACAGCGCCATCATGTTCAACGCCGAGAATTATTCTTTTGTTCGTGGCCTCAGCCTTGTCGAGAACTGCGGTCAATATCACATCCAGGAGCGGTTGGCGTTGATAGTCGTATCGCTCGAAGATATTTCGCATGAGATGAAAATCATCAACGATGACGAGGTCATGGTTCGCCAGGCAACTCTCGATGACGTCGTGGAATGCCTCTTCCATTGCCGCCGGTTGCCGGACCACCAACGCTTGCAGGAAATCTGTCACACCTGCCAGTGCGCCACCAACAGCCGCATGCACCGCTCGCAAGATAGTCGTTCTGCCTTTCGCAGGACCACTTCGAAGTACGACAAACGAAGCCCTCGATATGGCGGACACCACTCCATCCGCGGCCACTCGTTGTGCCGGTGTAAGTTCAAGTTTCGTGTTCATAACAAATTGATCGTTTCTAAGAGTTCGCGCAGACACGCGACCTCGGGAAATTCAAGAACTGAAACAAAAAATGATGATTTGATTAGCGGTAAGAACGCAGAACGGAAAGCAGACTCTCCGGTCCTGCGCTAAAACTGCCGCGATGTTCTATTCGTCGATCGGTACTTGTCTCCAAGAGCTGCTCTCCTTTCATGAAGTGAAAACAAACGAAACTAGCACGGTCGGACCGAAGACTCCAAGAGCATTTTGTAGGTGTTTAACTAACCCCAAAACGGGCCGTCTACCAAAATAAGCCCCAAAATTCAGGCCATTCGAGGTGTTTGTGCGAAAGGTCGCAATTGGGATTGGAATCTTCATAGTAATCCTTCTCGGTGTTGTCCTTGTTACCCCTAGATTTATCGACGTAAACCACTATCGCCCCCAAATCGAGGCCAAGCGGCGGCAGCACCTTGGACGCGATGTTTCTCTCGGGCCGATGAGGGTGAGTTTTGTTCCTTTGGCTTTTCGCGTCGAGAACGCAGTAGTCAACGAGGACGTTCAATACAGAACCGGCCGGCCATTCGCTCAGGTGCAGACGTTATTCGTACGGCCCAGGCTAATCCCGTTATTGCATCATGAAGTGGAGATTAAAAGCCTGCAGCTCAACCGCCCATCCGTGGAACTGGTACGTAATGAGCAAGGCGCGTGGAATTTCTCGACTCTCATTCAGGACAAGCAGGCACAGCAACCGGGCACCTTTTCGTTGGATCAACTCAAGATCTACGACGGGCAAGTAGGTATCACGGATCGCCAGCAACGCAAACCGCGTGCAGTTTACGATCACATCGATCTTGGGGTTGAGGACTTCGCCGCCGGCAAGCCTTTTTCCGTCGATGTTCGCGCACATATACCCGGAGCAAGGACTTACTCGATATATTCAAAAACAAAAAACGATAGCTTTCAGCGCGTGAGTGATTCCAAGTAAGCGGCGAAGCAATCATTAAAGAGGGCGCCGGGACGGCGCTCTCGAATTCTTTGCACGACAGCAGGGCCGGCCATGCCGAGCTTATTCAAGATGACGCCCGCGACAAGTGCGGATCTGTTGTAGCCCATACCGCAGTGCGACAACACGTGGTGGCCGGAACGAATGAGACTCGCGCCGAGATTTCCAATTGCGTGAAGTTTTTTCAGGTTCGGCAAATCTTCGTCAAAGATCGGGAAATAGATGTAGAGGCACTGATTCGGGATGGTTGGAACACCTTCATCAACGTCACCATCGAGGTCGATGACGATGTCCACTTTATGGCTGGCAATCACACTCCAATCGCTGATCGCCGGTGAGATGAAAAGCCGGCCTTCCTCGTCCACTTGAAACAATTCCACGCGGAGAGGTTAGCACAGGATCCACACTGTAGCGGCGGTCTGTGACCGCCGACAGTGTTGAAGATAAACGTCGTCGGCTGTCATAGACCGCCGCTACAGTTTTTGGTCATTTACCCGCGACGGCTACTTTTCGTGACCCATTGTTTTTTGCAACTTTGATCTCAATGGGTGTAGGCGGAAGCATCCGCGACGGACCATCCGGCCACGACAGGGTCGACAAGAAATAGTCGCCCGCGTAGCCGTTGAACACTAGCCGTGCATTTCTGAGATAACGCGGCGTTATCGCGCTATTCGAGAGACTAATCGCGACAGCTTTTTCATTCTCAGTTGATCTAACGGTTACGACTCCGTTATCTGAGATTTCAACCATGTATTTGCCGCTGGCCATCCTGGTATTACCGACGTTGAAGTCGAATGGAATGTCTGCGAACATTCTCCAGTCGGACGCCACCGCCGGCATCACCAGAATCAACGCCGTGGCTAGCGCGCAAATCGTTGTCAGAATCGTTCTTTTCATAGGACCTCCCTCTTAGGCCTTATTCGAGCCTTCACTGGTACAAGCGAAAAACCGGCCGCAGAACCACCATTCTTCGGAAGATTTCATGGTTCCCCAGGTGACGGGAATGAGGAGGTGTGCTAACGTGCTCCCATTCTTAGAGGTATGCGGTGGTTCTCGAACGAGGGCAGGTCACGAAATTGCTCCACGCGTGGAGCCGCGGGGACCCCTCTGCATTGGATCGGCTGGCTCCACTGGTCTACGCCGAACTACGAAAGCTGGCCCGATTCCACATGGCTCACGAATCGCCAGCGCATACGCTGCAACCTACTGCTCTCATTAATGAAGCTTTCTTAAAACTGACGGGCATGGCTAATGCGGATTGGAAGGACCGCAAGCATTTTTTTGCCGCTGCTTCGCAAATTATGCGCAGAGTGTTGGTAGATTACGCCCGGAAAAAACGCTCGTTTAAGAGAGGGGGCGACGTGAAGCGCGTGGTATGGGATCAGGTTTTAAAGGCCCAGTCGGAGCTGCCTGCCGCGAACGATGTCCTGGCGTTCGATGAAGCATTGACGCGGCTTGAGGCTATCGATCCCAGAAAGGCCCGCGTCATGGAGGCTTGGTTTTTTTCAGGCATGACAGTTGAGGAAATTGCCGCGTTGCTGGAGATCGGAACGACGACGGTGCGTCGCGATCTGGAATTCGGAAAGGTTTGGTTGGCTCGGGAACTTGGGAGCATTAAAAAACGTGGCCGATAAGTTTTGGACTGAAGTAGAAGAAGCCTATCTCGGCGCTGCCCGTCTGTCCAAAGAGGAACGTGTATCGTTTCTCAATCAAACCTATCCGGATCGGCCCGATATTCATCGTGAGGTTGAATCGCTCCTCGAGTACCAGCCGATGGCGGACACTCTCAGCCAGTCCACACTGCTTGCGGCGGCCGCAAATATATTCAGCGACGACGATCACGAGTTGATTGGATCTGTCGTGGCAGGAAAGTATCTCGTCCGCCAGTACCTTGGCAGCGGCCAGATGGGCGAGGTCTACCTTGCAGACCACATGGCGCTAAACATGCCGTTCGCTTTGAAACGTCCTTCGCCTGCTTTGAGAGGAGATCCCGAATTCAGGCAACGCTTAATTGACGAAGCGCGCCGGGCCGTTATCCTCAAGCAGGACAATGTGGCGCGGGTTCACGACATCGTCGAGTCCGGCGAAGACATGTTTGTCGTTATGGAGTACATCGAAGGGACAACGCTTCGCGCGCGGCTTGACGCTTTGGGCCGGCCGTTTTCCGCATCCGAATTCCTTCCAATCGCAATTCAATGCGCGTCGGCTCTGGCCACGGCCCACGAGAAACGGATCGTGCATTTGGATGTTAAGCCGGAAAACATCATGTTGACGCCGGCCGGACAAGTGAAGATTTGCGACTTCGGCGTCGCGCGAAAACTGCCGTCCGGCAGACCGGGTGATACCACGGAAGTGGAGTGGAGATTCGCCGGAACGCCGGCCTATATGGCGCCGGAGGTGATTCTCAGTTATCAGTTCGATGAGCGGGCCGATCAATTCTCGTTAGGCATTGTCTTTTACGAAATGCTGACCGGCCGAAATCCGTTCCTCGCAAATACGATGGTCGCCACGACGGCGCATGTCGTGAAAGATGTACCGCCACCCATCAGGCAAATCCAGTCGGACATCGATCCGAGAGTCGAGCGGATCGTGATGCGCCTGCTGGCAAAGGAACCGGAAGACCGTTATGCAACGACGCTCGAAGTTGTCGAGCAATTCGAAACCATACGTCGTTCTCAGGAGTGGGTCCGGCAAATCATCACCAGCATTCGCCTTGCACTCGCTGAACACTCCTGGGTGAAGTTGGCAGCTGCAGTCGTATTGATCTTTGCGTTGGCCGCTCCTGCGGCGTGGTTGTACAGCGATCGCGTGAAGCACTGGCTCGGGATTGACCCACTGCCGGAGAGAAAGATCGTCGCTGTACTGCCGATTCGCGCAATCGGCGATCCCGCGCGACAGTCGTATTCCGACGGTCTTACCGAAACTTTAGCCAGTGCGCTCGGCCAACTCTCGGCGGCGCAGAAATTAGAGGTCGTTCCAACGTCCGCAATGCGAGCGAATGCCACGACAACTCCCGAAGCGGCTCGCAAGAGTTTCGAGGCAAATATCGTGATTGATGCTTCGATTCAGTCTGTCGGAGAGGGATTCCGCATCAACATTGCACTCGTAGATCCAAGGCGTCTGAAACAGCTCCGTGCAACATCATTAACGATCTCGAAGCTTGATTCTCTCGCTGTGCAGAATCAGGTCACGGAAGCAGCAATCCGTCTTTTGGAAATCGAATTGGGCGCTGAAGACCAAGCTCGCCTGAGCGCACAAACGACAAAGAACCCCGAAGCCTATCGCGCCTACTTGGAGGGAATGGGACATCTTGGGGACCGCGCGAAACCAGAGAGTATCGATCGCGCCATTGAGTCCTTCCGGCAGGCAATGGCTTTGGATTGGAACTTCAGTCTGGCCTATGCAGGCTTGGGGCAGGCTTACTGGAGACGATACAGCATCGAATTAAAAGATCCAGATTCGCGCTTAATCGATCGCGCTCGTGAGGCATGCGAGAAGGCCGTGTCGATTAATTCAAATGTGGCAGCAGGTCATGTATGCCTGGGAACCATCGACAACGGCACTGGCGATTATGGAAGAGCTGTAGAAGCGTTCGGCCGCGCTGTCGAATTGGAGCCTAATAATGATGAAGCCTATCGAGGTCTTGCGCGGAGTCACGAACGCTTGAATAACTGGGAGGCCGCTGAGGCGACCTATCTCAAGGCAATCCAAGTTCGACCCAGTTATTGGTACAGCTATGTGTGGCTCGGACAGTTCTATCTTTTCTCGCGGTCACAATACAAGGAAGCGATCACTGCCTATAAAAAGGCCATCGACCATGCCCCAGAGAATCCCGAACCCTATTCGGGTCTTTGTGTGGCGCATCTCTTCTCAGAGCAATATGCAGAAGCCATTCAAGCCTGCAATAAGTCGATCGACTTGAAGGAAACAGCGCCTTCTTACATCAATCTGGGCGTCGCGTATTGGGATCTTCGAAATTACTCATTCGCGGCGCAGTCCTTTGAGAACGCGGTTCGGTTGAATCCACGCTACTACAAGGCCGTCGGCCATCTGGCGCATGTCTATTCCTGGTTACCGGAGAAGAGAACAGAAGCACCTGACCTTTATCGCAAAGCGATTAGTCTCGCCGACGAAGAACTAAAGATCAATCCGCGCGATGCGAACATCAACATCATGGCCGGCCGGTACCATGCCATGCTCGGCCACCGCGTTGAAGCGCTGTCGCATCTCCAAATTGCTTTAAGTCTTCGTCCAAAAGACGCCGAATTTCAGGAGATTGCCGCGGTCATTCACAACCAGTTCGGCGAACGTGACCTGGCAATCGGTTATCTGGAACGAGCCGTCACAGGCGGTTATTCAATTGGCGAAATCTCTAATGAGAGAGAACTCGACAACCTACGCGAGGATCCGAGGTTCCGAGCGTTTATTGACACCAAACGGTGAAAGGGGAAAACAATGTTAGATGGGCGACCAAAACGAACAATCATGATTAAGATTTCGGTTGTTGGACAGGATGTCAGATCCGAGCAAGTGGGATTCAATGCCGAAATGTTAGGGCTGGACAAGAAGTTCGCGCCGGACCTTGGGAAGGCGCGTGGTATGGTGAAGGACCCGAAAGAAGCAAAACCCGGCGACCGAATTCACGCGCCGGGCTACGTTGACGAGCCCGAGTACCCACACCCGGGGATCCACCTCTTTTTTAACAGAAGAGACGAGATCGTGTGGTTCAGCGAACAGCCGATCAACTTCACCGTAGATATCCAGCGCGATCCGGAGTTAATCCTGATAGGCGAAGCACCGAGTGACGTTACGCCGAATAACGGGATCGACAATCCCTTCGAGCAGGGAACTTTCCCTTTGGAAAGTATGACAGGCGAACCCGTCAGTAGCGGCCCACTTCGAGGAAGAGGTGGAGACGACCCTTTTCTTAAAGCCGTCCTTGATCAGCGGTATTACAAGTACAGCGTAAGGGTCACTGGAATAAAGAACGCCCTGGATCCACACGTTGAAGGACATTTTGGAGACTAACTAGAAACTGGATACTCAGATTCCGGTAGCCTTCTGTCTGCGTTGGGACCAAACTTTTTTCACGATGGTCTTGAACGCGGTCCATCCCTCGACGGTGAGGATGATGATCAAGATCAATAGCCACGGCTGCTGTTCGAAATAGTCCATGTACTTCCTCCTCAGATCTTGACTTCCCACGCTCCGCGGTTGCGTGTACCAATGCGAAGGAGCCGCCGGCGTTCGTGAAGAATCATGTCGCCGACGACGACGTTTGGAAGGCCGTTGCTGAAGTCTGTCCATTTTCCGCCCGAATTCACTGTGCGATACACACCGTGGTCGGTTGCGGCGAATAGCTGTTGAAGGTTTTTGGGATCGACGACGATGGCGTTCACCGGGATGTCCGGTAGATTGCTGCTGCGATCGATCCACGTTTTTCCGCTGTCGGTCGAATGGAAAACGTGTCCACCGTCGAAGGCGGAGAAGCTTACCCATATGTCCGCGCCTCCAGGTACCGGAACCACGATGTCGCTCATGAACGCGGACCTCGGCGTTTTCAACCGGGTGACAGTCGCCTTAGTCCAGCCTGTGGCAGCCCGCTTAATTTGGGCGATCTTTCCGGTTTCGGTTCCCACAAAGATCGTTGTCGCGTTCAGAATGACGAGAGCAGAAGCATTGTCACCTCCGCCTTTGAAATCCACCTCTTCCCAATTGACTCCTCTATCATCAGATACCCAAAGTGTGGCGCCCGCTTTCGCGACAACACTCGCGTTCACGTCCATCGGCGGATAGAACAAGGCTGAATAGTCATCGGGCGTGGGAGGGGATACATCCGTCCACTTGAATGCTGTTGCTCCAAGCGCCGGCGCGCGCTCGATCCACATATCGTAATACGAGTGGTAGCAAAGTTTTTGCGCGTCATCGGCCCCGCAATCTCCGCCATCGCCCAAGGCAATCTGGTTCCAGGTGCCTTTAGTTGCATTGCCGAGAGTTCCGTTATCTTGGGTCCCTCCGATCAGCCAATCATCCTGGCTCTCGAGATGAATGACGAATTCAAATTCCGAGATTGCCAGGCCGGGGTTGAGCGATTGCCAATTCGTACCTCCATTCGGTGAACGGAAGATGCCACCGTCACAGCATGCGTAAAGAACGTTCGGATCGGAGGGATCAAATGCGAGATGGTGTTGATCGCCGTGAATCGAATCTCCCGTGTTTCGAGCCGAGATATCCTCCCAACTGAAGCCTTTCGCCGATCGGCTGCCTTTGTAGAGATAGACTGCGCCCCAATAAACGAGATCAGAATTTACGGGAGACACCGCGAAGCAGAAATCGTACCAGGCCTGGCGAATGTCTTCTTTGGGCCTCATCTTCGGCGTCTTCTCGGTAGAAAACGCGCCTTTGTTTGCGACGCGCCGCCACAGCAGGGGGCGTTTGTCCGCGACGGCCGCAACGTAAACGACAGCAGGATTTGAAGGCGCATGGCACACTTCCATGCGGGCAAGATCCGCTCCGGCTGTCAGACCGGCGAGAGGCACCCTCGCCCACTTCTTTCCGCCATCCGTCGAGCCAATGAGGCCGGCTTCAGTTGCCGCGAAGATTTCCTGGGGGTCGGCGGGATTGATGGAGATATCCCAAGCCATTGCATTCTGGACAGTTGTCCAAGTCTTGCCACCGTTTTTACTTTCCAGAAATTTATTTGTAGTTCCGACCCAAAGATGAAGCGCGTCCTGAGGATGTACGGCAATGTCATACACGCCGACACCGGAAAGAACATCTGCAGGAGTATGTTCCCAGTTTTGCCCGCCGTCGGCCGATCGCAGCAGGCCCACGCCAAGCTGGCTTTCGTTATCGCCTTCACCGGTGCCTGCATAAACAATGTTTGGGGAATTCGGTGCGATCGCAACAGCGCCCATGGATAAAGTCGGCTGCTGGTCAGTCAACGGCTGCCACGTCTTGCCTCGATCCAAACTTCCCCACAAACCGCCTCCGCCCGAGCACAACACCAGACGTTGCGAATTCGTCGGCGAAATGACAATGCCGACGCAGCGCCCGGATACGGGAGGTTTGTTGTTGCCTCCTTTGCCATACGTCTGACCTTTTGGAATCAAGTTCGGACCGAGGGGTTTCCATACTGGCAGGTGAACACTCTCGGAGAATGTGGGCGTGAGAGCCGCCTTCACCTTGCTTGCTTTCGCATAAAGACTCGTCTGAGAAGTCCGACGACTGCGAGCCTTTGCTGAACGTGTTAAGACGCGGTCACCCGTCGCTACCGTTTGGGGCAAATTGCGTTGGCTTTCAAAGTACTGTATGCGAGCTAATGCCTTTCCAGCCAAATACCTTTGTTTTGCAATCGTGGAGGCTTTTTTTGAAAGAGTTCTCTTCTCTTCGCGTGCATCGATTGGTCCTTTCATGTGTCGCTCCGTAGAATTTGAGGTGGGACCTCCTCAACTGCGCTTTGTGGATCATGTCTTGGATTTTTTCAGGTGACGTTTCTTAACCGGCTGCGGCCGTTCTCCTTCTTTGGTTCCGGGCGTGGGCAATTTGTCGAGCCCTCGCGCAAGACGGTCCTGCTGGATCCGCTCAAAGGCTCTTCCGCCCGGTGGCACATCTCCGTAGAGTTCAGTCTTTTTAGGTTGGCGTTTGGATGGTTTCCGCATAACGCGCCGGCATGAATCCCCGCATGCGCCTCCCGTATGCAGCGGCAGGACGAGCGCGCGAGAAGTCGAGCATCGTTTCCTCCAAGTTATAGGTGGTGTGGGAATGAGATTCTACCCGAATTCATAAAATCACGCAGCAATTGGCGTTTGGTAGAAAACCGAGACAATTCGCCGACCAATTGGCGGCCCCCTCTTCCGCCGTACGGGCAAAAACCGGAAAAAAGAAGGCCGGAAATGTTTCGCGCAGTGTTGTCATTACGCATTGAGGCCGGGGTTTCAACAGGGCTCGAAACGTGACAGACGTGGTCTTTTGTGGTTTACTAGCGCCCTTCAAAATCACGGGCGCATTAGAGTTAGAACAATCTGACGGGCAGGAGCCTGCTGTTTTGTTTGCATCTCTATGCTCGTCTCTAGCAGAGGGAGACGGATATGTTTGACTGGACAGTCATGATCTATTTCGGCGGGGACAATAATCTCGGCGAAGAGATGATTTGGGCAATAAAGGACATCCAGGCGTGGCGGCGATCGGCGAACCATGATGCAAATATAAAGGTTTGCGCCCTGTTTGACGCGGGCGGCCCACCGGTGTTGATTAACGACGACATTTTAGCCGTTTATAGGGCTGTAGATTTACACGATAGCGCTAACGACCCGAAGCATCTGCATCACGCATCAGCGAATGGTGCCTCACGAGAAAGCGCCGTCCTGGACCGCACGGTCGCAGTACGTGAGCTGGAAGATCGAAAGAAAGTCACAAGGCGATTACCGCCCAAAGTGCCGCCTGTCAAAAAAGTCCTGTCGCGCTTTATCGAAATTGTTTTTGAGAAGTTTGCGGCTGAACGTTACATGCTGGTGCTCGCCGGCCATGGAAGTGGAGCAGTCGGTGACTTTCTGACCGGCGACAAGCGGGTCTTCGGCTTGACGATACCTGACCTTGGGGATGTCCTGACGGCAGTCAAGGAGAAGCACAAGACGAAAAAAAAGCCAAAACCCATCGACATTCTGGGAATGGACAGTTGCCAGATGAGCATGGCTGAAGTTGCGTGCCAGGTTGAGGATGCGGTTCACTTGATGGTCGGCACCGAAGGTTTTCAGCCGAACGCGGGCTGGCCGTACGAAGACGTGCTTGGGCTGTTGAGTGATCCGAAAACTGCAGCAGATCCTGGGCAATTCGCCGAAGCCATTGTCAAAACGCATATCACTTATTACCTCGATTATGCGTCGGCCGACCTCTCGACGGATATGTCGGTAATCAACCTTGATCGGTTCGACATTTTCCAGCACGCCCTTCAAGGGTTGACCCACGCGCTGGGTTTCGTACCTCAAACCGAAGTACGATTTGAATCGATAGAAAAGCTCCCTGCCGACGAATTGGCGAAAAAGTTGGTCGAAATGATCAAAAAAACAGGGTTGGCCGATTCTCATTTAGTCGACGCGATTGTTTTGTCGCATTGGAGGGCGCAAGGCTACAAAAAGGAACAGTACATAGACCTGTGGGATTTCTGTGACCAATTGTCCGGGCGGTTGAAACACATCAGGAATGCCAAGATCGAGAAAGTGTACGAAGCATGCGAAAGAATAAAAGAGGTGATTGAGCCGACAGAACCGATCGAACCGGACAAACGGTTCATTCGGCTGTCAGGTTACTCTGGCCCGCAATTTCAGCACTCGCATGGCATCTCTGTATTCTTCCCATGGGCTAGTCTGACAGATGCGGCAGGTATCACGGATCTCGAGAACTATCAACCGCTGAAATTCGCTAAAGTGACAGCTTGGGACGAATTCATTCGACTGTACCTCTACAAGACGCAGCGCGAAGTGCGCGAGCAGAAAAAAGGTAAGCTGCTTCCAAGCTTGATCAATCGGCGCACAGGATTGTTCGCTCCCTTGCTCGGCCGAGACCCAGAGGACGACCCATTAAGCCACGCAGCGCAGAAGCTGGGAGTTCCGAGGATCGAAAGCATGAAAAACCCGCCAATTGAGTGGAAGAAATGGGAGGCGCCCTCCAATACATCCGTGGAGAAGCAAACAGCGAGATAAGAACATGGTAAAGGTCAGCTTCCTGGGCTTGGCGATGTTAGCAACTGTGGCATTTCTGCATGCCGCTAAGCCTGTCCAACGTCAGCCTCGCTTAGGTGAAGACCTTGCGCATTTGTTGTCGGATGCAGATCAACTGGCTGCTGAATACCGTCTCGAGAGCACTCGCGCCGCTCTCAGCAAGTATCAGGAGGCGATTCGTGTGCTCGACGCCAGTGGCGATCGAGTTGGCGTAGTTCGCACGATGCTTCGCGTGGCACAGGTTTATCGCAATCTTGGTAATTTCGCCCAATGGGTTTTGTATTCCGAAATGGCCGCTGAGAAGGCGAAAGCGATACAAAATCCTGTTCTCGAAGTGGAAGCTGTAGCCACGCTTGGGGCGGGGCTCTTGCGCAAGGGTGAGACTTTAAAGGCCAAGGAAAAACTTGCGAGGATTATAGAACTGGGCCCCGCTGTTCCAGGTCTCGAGGCGGAGGCTTACCGTCTGCATTTGTCAGGTGCGATTGATTACCAAGTTGGAGACACATCGTCGGCCTTCGAGCAATTCCGACGCGTGTTGCCTATCTGGGATGCTCTAAACAACAAATGGAAGGTCGCAGACGCGACATGGTATCTGGCCGGTATTGACGCTGTCGCGAGCCGACTGGATAGTGCATTCGGCCGAGGGCAGGCCGCTCTCTCTCTGTTTAGATCAATCAATGACAAGGCCCGCGAAGCTGAAGTACTGGTCTTGATTGGGAATCTTGAGACGCGGATAGGACGCAAACAGGAAGCTCTAAACCGGTATGAACAGGCTCGAGCAATAGTCAGTCCTTCTGGTGATCTTATCAACGAGCAGGCGCTCCTATTTGGAATGGCGCGTACGTATTTCGATTTGGGTGATATTGACGCAGCGTTGCGCTTCTTTAGTCTTTCACTGGATCTCAGCACAAGGCTTGATGACAAATACAGCGTCGCGGTTGCGGAACGGGGAATCGGGGAGTCCTATCTGACGAATGGTGATCTGCAAAACGCGCTAAACCATCTTATGAATGCACTTCGGGGCTTTCGCGAAATTTCACAGCCGCGATTTGAAGTTCCTGCTCTGAGAGATCTTGGGATTGTTTATGAAGCGATGGGAGATGGCGGAACGGCATTGAAGTATTTGAACGAAGCCGTGGAGCGAAGCAGGTCTCTCGGCGATCAACGAATCGAAGCCTCCGCCCTGTTGGGTCTGGGCCATGTCTATGAGACAGCCGGCGAGTTTGACCGAGCGCTCGAATATTATCAGCAGGCGTTGGAACTCAGTGAGAGCGCCGAAAACACCTTCGGGCGCCTGAACGCGCTGTACCGTATTGGAGAATGCTTCCTGCGACTGGGTCGACTCGAAGAAGCGCTTGCACGAACAGAGACTGCACTTGAAGTTATCGAAAAACTAAGGTCGAGTGTTGCGAATGCTGGACTGAAGACTTCGTATTTTGCGTCTGTCAGGCAGCAGTATGAGTTGTTCATCGATTTGCTGATGCGGATGCGGCGTATTGACGGCGATGCCTCAAAGGAGGTCCAGGCACTAGAGGCAAGTGAAAGATCGCGCGCCAGGGCGCTGCTGGACAACATTGCCGAGACTCGAGTGTCGATTTCAGAAGGCGTTGATCCGAAACAACTGGAGCGTGAAGCCTCGTTGCGATCATCGCTAGACACAGCCGTCGACCGATACACGAGATTGAAAACCACAAATCCGACGGCCTCTGATCTGCAGCAACTCAGCGACGAAGTTCAGCGCCTCACAAAAGAATACGAAGAGCTGCAGGGACAGATTCGAGTGCGGAGTCCGCGGTATGCGGCGCTGGTGCAGCCGGAGCCGCTGAAGCTCACGCAAATCCAGAATGACATTCTCGATCAAGATTCGTTGATGCTCGAGTATTCGGTTGGGGAAGAGAACACGTATCTGTGGGCAATCACAAAGAGGGAGTTCTCCAGCTACGTTCTGCCGAAGCGGGTGGAAATCGATAAGAAAGTTCGCCGGTTGAGAGAACTCCTGTCGGCGCGTGTGGCGATTCCGAATGAGAAGCCGGCGGTTTTTCAGGCGCGCGTAAAAGCATCGGAGGAGGAATACCCGAAGCTGGCGGCTGAATTGAGTCAAACGCTGCTGGGGCCTGTGGCGGAAAGGTTGGGTAACAAACGGCTCATCATCGTCGGTGAAGGTGTGTTGCAGTATCTACCATTTGGTGCGTTGCCGACACCAAAATCGGCGCTGACAAGTTCGCCGGTGTCGCTCGTTGTGGAGAATGAGATTGTCAGCTTGCCCTCCGCGTCAACGCTCGCAGTGATCCGGCGCGAGGCGCCGATGAGGGGAACGCCGGATCGAACACTCGCCGTATTCGCCGATCCTGTATTTGAAATGCGGGACGCACGTGTGCGCCGGCCGGCCGGATCAAGAACGGCGCCTGTCGCGACGATCGCACAAACCTTGCGCGGCAGCGACGCGCTTGGGCCGAGGATCGATTTTCCACGATTGCCTTCGACACGACAGGAAGCCGAGGCCATCCTCGCGATGGTTCCGGAGAACAGCCGCATGGCCGCGCTGGGTTTCAAGGCAACGAAATCGGCCGCGATGAATCCCGATCTCAAGCGCTACCGTATCGTTCATTTCGCGACACACACGGTTCTCGATGACGAGCATCCGGATCTGTCGAGTCTCGTGCTCTCGCTTGTTGATGAGCGAGGGAATCCGCAAAGCGGGTTCTTAAGGTTGCGCGATATGTACAACCTCAGTCTATCGGCGGAGCTGGTTGTCCTCAGCGCCTGCGACACCGCGCTCGGCAAAGAAGTGAAAGGCGAGGGCCTGATGAGCATGGTTCGCGGTTTCATGTATTCCGGGACGCCGCGTGTTCTGGCCAGCCTCTGGAAAGTGGACGACGAGGCGACGGCGGAACTGATGAAGGAGTTCTACAAACATCTCTTGCAGGATGGCATGACTCCAGCCGCCTCGCTCCGGCAGGCGCAGATCACGCAAATGCAGAAAAAGTCCCGGCAGTCACCCTACTACTGGGCCGGCTTCCAGCTTCAGGGGGAGTGGAAGTAGTGAGCACCGAGACCCTATCTCCGGATTTTCAAACGGCGCTAGGCTTTCCGGCACGCCGACACTATAATGACGCCCGCTTAGAACACTTAAGTCCGGAGCAGGAAACTCGGAGACGACAGACTTTGGCCAGCACTCCCAATTCGGGGGCCGACGACATCACGCAGGACCAGTTCGATCAACTGCTCGACTGGTTGAATCCGGATAGACACCAGGCCGCAGAACGCTATGAATGGATCCGCAAGCGGCTGATCAAGATATTCGTCTCCCGCGGCTCGTACACTCCTGAAGAGCTGGCAGACCAAACCATCAATCGCGTCGCACGAAAGCTGCCGGAAATACGGGCGACTTATGTCGGTGAGCCGGCGCATTACTTTTCCGGCGTAGCAAGTTTCATCTGGCGTGAAGCGCTGAGAAGAGAAAAGGGTCCGGCTGTGACCCAGCCCAGCCCTTCGGGGCCGACCGATGACGAAGAACGGGACTACCTCTGTCTCGAGAAATGTTTGGCCGAACTGCCCGGCTATGAACGAGACTTGGCCATTGGGTATTACCAGCAGGAAAAACACGCAAAGATCGACAACCGAAAGAAGTTAGCCGAACAGTTAGGCCTCGCGATGAATGCCCTCCGGATACGCGCATGCCGAATACGTGCCAGCTTATTGAAATGCGTTGAGGTATGCCGCTCCGAAGGCGGCTAAAAAAAGTGTGAAACGCCCTGCTCGCGGCGGTCATATATAAATAAGGACGCCGACGAGATGGTGGTTAAAAGCTGGTTGCGGGTAACGGAGCGAATGGCCAAAGACGAAGCAGTTTTGCGGAAGTACCTCTTGGGAGACGTCTCATCCGAGGAACAAGAAAGCGTCGATCTTTGGTTGATGTCCAGCGAAGACGGCTACGAGCTGCTCGAAGCTGCTGAAGATGATTTGATCGATGACGTCTTGGCTGGCCGTCTCCAAAAACAGGATCTCGATCGTTTCAATAGCGTTTTTCTGAATGCCCCGGAAAGGCAACGAAAGTTCCAGTTTAGCCGGGCCTTTAGGAGAGTCATCGCTACTGCACAACCGGTTCTCGACGCTTCTCCTTCGCCACATCCAGCCTCAGCCTGGCAGCAGCTCCGTGACGCATTTCGGTTTCAGCCGGCGCTTGCTTATGGCATTTGCGCTCTAACTGTTCTCATGTTGCTCGTAACGTCGTGGTCTTTAGTGCAGGTAACAGAACTACAGCGGCAACTTCGTTCGAGCAACGATCAACTTGCAGCGGTCGGACGTGACCGCGATGATCTCAAGCGGCAACTCGACGAAAGCCAGCTCACCATCCGCACGCTCGAAGCAGCAAACAGCGCACGCGAAGGCACGATCAAAACATTTTCGCCGTCACCAGCTCCAATTCAGTTGGCGGCGAATCTTATACCCGACATTCGGGTGAACTTAATCCCCGGTATTACGCGAAGTGCAAACGACATTGCAAAAGTGACGCTGACAGCGAAGTCCACAGCCGCTCAATTTTCACTCGCATTGCTTGATGATAATTTCCCTACCTATGGTGTAGTCCTCGCCAACGCCGACAGCCGGGAGATCTGGACTCGCACCAAACTCGCAGCAAGTGCGACGCGTGACGGAAAGGCCGTCGTATTCATCGTACCTGTAGAAATTCTGCCGAACGGCGACTACAGTTTCAGCCTCTCAGGAATACCCCCCTCAGGAACTCCCGAAAACATCGGTAAATATTATTTCCGCGCTGTACATCAATAGATCCCTTGCTCTCCCGTAGCTGAAATCTCTCTTCACAAATTGCCATTACCACTGAAGACCACGCACGAAGGAGCGACGTCGTCTGGTTACAAGGCACAAAGAGGGAGGTTTCAATGACAAAGTCAAACGCGCGACGCTATTTGTTGATTGTTGCAGTAGCGGGATTGGCCCTGATCTGCTTCAGCCCAACGATAGT
>JACXTT010004536.1_pt1 | contig 20598 bp, 13 predicted proteins | sample 9270951 | NCBI WGS metagenome assembly JACXTT01 (sample SAMN15532306, study PRJNA645909) | rock metagenome | isolation source: weathered quartz diorite | place: Puerto Rico | collected 2017-06-21
TAATTGCCAACGCTGTCGAACTTGAATAGTGTGTCGCCGCACAGGTACACAAAGTAAGTTCCTCCGTCGTTGGTCGGGATAAGAAGCTCAGTGCGAACATTTGCTCCGCCGATGCATCCCTCAGGGAGCGCAAGCGGGCGATTCCAAAGCGTGTCTCCATTGATTCCAATCTTCAGCATAGAGATAGATCCCGTAATGTTCAGACGGAATAGGATGCTATCTTTCCACGATACGTTGAGTCCATCGTTAGCCCAATACGGACGTTGAATTGACGGGTCATCTACCCCCAGAATGAGGGTCATGTAAGCTCCATAACGCATGATCGTCCAGTAGGCGAAATTCCCGAATCTGACCGCTCCAAAGCGAATGAATGCATCGGGTGTGGTGCCCGAATCTATATCGACCTCCCACACTCGCTTCCCCTGACCGTCATATCTGGTTGCCCAGAGGCGAGTCGTATTGGTTGCTCCAGCATGGTAAAAATCCGAATCAATCACAAGAAAAACTATTCCTCCAGAGCCGTCAGAGACCTCATCACCTGCTTTCCTCCCGGTATAGGCCGGCGCGACCTGAACCCCCCCTGCCTGAAGGAGAATGCGTCCGGATGAGTCGACGTGTTGCATATAAATGGCGTCATTAAAAAAGCCATATTGATCCTGCATTGCCCCCCGATGGTCTGCCCAGGTAAGAATTAATCCACCCTCCCCGTCATTCACGAGACCAGATCCGCCGGAATTCATGGTGGTATCATTGTGATGTGCCAAGACGTAATTGGGCCAGATTCGATTACCCGCGCCGTCTAACTTCATGAGGAAAATATAGTTTTCAAGCGTGCCGGAAACGATCGAACTGCCATCATCGAATGTCAAGAGGCCGGGCTCGAATCCAGGGATGAGGCAGAGGGCACTATCGGCATGGGCTGATGTTGCCCATTGAGCCTGCGTCAAAGTGGAGATGGAGAGTGCCGGCACGATGAGCAGGATAGGTTTGAGCACTAATTGGACCCAATCGACATTAGACGGGCCATCATAGGGCAAGGATTCTGTCGCAACTGGTCAAAAGTGGAACGATGATACCAGACGCGAAATTGTGGCTGAAAGCGCATTCGAATGGGTACCTAAACATTCAGATTCGCATGGAAGGACGCTCTGAGCAAACTCAAAGAGGAGCACTCACGCATTCCCCCACTAGGGAGCACAATTCAGACGGTCAGGTTCGACAGGAGGTTGTGATTTCCGGCACTAGAATCACACATAGGTTTCAAACGCTACGGAGAGGAAATTCTCTGTTCATTCGGCCGATATCATAACGTGATTCGAGAAGCTGATCCCATTCAAGAGATTGGAGCAACGAATGAAGCGTTTAGATTCCCCCCTGTTGATACAAGGAAGGTAAGTCATGTAACTCAGAAAAGCAACGTAACCAACCTTTCCATGGCAGGGATATCCGGGAATCTGGGTGAGTAACTACTTTTTTTGAATGTTGAATGACTGCCTCCGAGCAGCGTCTAGGATTTGCCGGTCGCTCCAGCGGTACATTGGAGGCAGTTTGTCGGCACTCTATATGTTGCTCACTTTTCCTTAGTCTTCTGATCTTTGAAGCCTTCAGGAATGACTCAACCCGTAACGAGGAGTTTTCACCTCCAAGGCTGGGCAGAACAGGCTCCGAAGAAATTTTTAAGGAAGAGCCATTTGACTGGCGAAGGCCCTGCAAGCGACTAAAGTACGCATCCCTCAAAGTCAACGGCCTAACCGCAAGTGGTCACCCCCGATTAAACCCTACATCCCACATACGCGCAACCTGATCCACGCGTTTACGTATGTTGACTTAGGCAAATCTTCTAACTCCTCTGGTGATTGACAATGCATACTACGACTCGAACAATGCTGTGGGGGTTTAGCGCCCTTCTTCTCATCGCAATCACTTGCTACGGTCAGGAAATCACCCCCGTGAAAGACTACTGGTACATGACAACAAGCGACAGCAGCGCCAAGCTCTATGTCGTAGAATTCGGTAAAGGCGACACTGTGGTTGTCTTGCATGGTGGGTGGGGTGGAGAGCATAGTTACCTCTTCGATCCTCTTCAAGGATTGGACGCTGAGTATCATTTCGTTCTGTACGACCAGCGAGGTTCACTCCGCTCTCCTTGCTCCGATAGCAGCAAGATCTCGGTAGCGAAACATGTTGAAGACTTAGAGAAACTTCGGAAGGAGTTTCACCTCCAGAGAATGACACTTCTGGCTCATTCAATGGGAACGTTCCTGGCCATGTCTTACCTCGAGATGTATCCAGCAAACGTGAAGGGTCTTGTCCTGCTCGGACCGATACCGCCAAAAATACCTAATGACAGTGCCGACAATCTGGAGTCTTATGCCACCAAGTCCGGTCACGCTGCCGAGGCCCTTGTGTTGCAGAGGTCAGAGGTCGCTGACGAATATCGAAAGTACGGACTCGAGCGACGTAATCTAAGTGAAAAAGAGGAATCGTACAGATGGAGGATAAAATTCGCCTCTGCCAATATCTTTCATGTGGATCGATGGCGGCAGATGAGAGAAGGGGGAAGGGGGGTCTTCTACAGCGGCAAAGCGGCTGAAGCAACGATAAGTTCGATGCCTGAACACTGGGATTTCACAAACGCACTTATGGCACATCCTTATCCGATAACTGTTATTGTAGGCGACCATGATTATGCCGACCTAAATTCTGGACTCAATAGAAGGATAATGGCAGCGCTTCCAAACGTCGAGGTGCTTACGATAAAAGATGCGGGTCACTGTGCCTGGATCGACGATCCTCAGCTGTTCAGAGGTTTCTTAGACAAAGCTCTAAGAAAGTACCGGTAGTCCACCGCAACCGTCTGGGAGAGCAACTCTTGAAATGAATAATCGAAACAAACGCAGGAAAAGCCTCCGATATCGCTCACTAAGAGAAACTGCGGCTATCTGAGAAAATTAACGGAGCTTAGGTATCAAATGTCCTTATCTCACATAAAGCATCTTGCGGACCTGGGCGAACGGAGGCGATTGCCCATCCAGGGCTGATGCGTCGATCCGATAAAAATAAACTCCGCTTGAGGTGGCGGGGACCCACGTAACCTCGTGATATCCGGCATCGAGCGTTCCATCGACGAGAGCAGCGACCTCCTGACCGAGAATTGTGAAAACAGAGAGGCGAACCCGGCTCATCACGGGGAGAGCGAAGCGGATATTTGTGGCCGGATTAAAGGGATTGGGGGCGTTTTGAAATAACGAGTACGAATGAGGCAGGGACGACGTTTCATAACCGAGGGCAAGGTCAAGATTGTTGAGCGAAATCCTCCCCGAGCTTGAAAGCTCAGTACTCTTCTCTGAGGTTCTCATGTAATACCGATAGCCCGGCTGCCGGATGTCCCACGACACTGTCAGCGGAAGTTTTGAACTCTGCAGTTTAACATCGGAAACCGACCCCTCCTGGCGGGGAACCATCACAAAACTCCCGTCGGCGAATCGGGCATCGAAGCAATCCGGGGGAGGTGCGGGGGGCAAGGCGAATTCGCCCGAAAACTGCGAGAACCCAAAATAGAGGGTAGCGGAATTCCCGTCGGGATCCGAGATTGTGAGCCGGTTAAATCCTGAGAGATCGGGCGGTGACGTCCCGGAACGAAGAGCGGATGAGGGAGCGGGGAGAATGACAGATCCCGCCTGATGCGATTTCACCCAATAACCTCTCGTCGGAAGGATCGACGTTGCAATCTTATAGCTCCCGGAAAACTCAAACAGATTTGAAGCCATAATCCCCGGAGGATCTGAGGACACAGTGGAGGCGGGAATCGAATCAAAGACCGAGCCTATCAGATTCCAGCCCGCCAGAACGTGGATCGTATCAGAGTGCATAGGCAGTCCGGTCAGCCAAGCGGTAGAATTTTGTGGAAACTTCAGCCAGTAGCCTATGCCGTGTCGCAGAGAATCCTTGATTTGATAGGCTGTTTCGAAGGCAAAGGCCGTGGAGGAAGCGTAGGGAAAGAGAGTTGTCTTCCGCGGGTCGCCCACCACCAGCGGAACTGAAACAAGATTCCACCGGCCGGACACCGGATAACCCTTCGTGTTTGAAGAATAAAACCCGAAATTCCCTGAAAAATTCGGATTCAGGGCATCGAGCGTAAAACCATAAGACGACGGGGGCATCGTCTGGGTCCAGCTCGTCAGAGAATCGGCTGAGAGAGTATAGGAGCCGTTGGAGAGCCCTGAAAAAAGGAACGCCCCGTTCGTTCCGGACGACGTCGAATCGATCCGATCGCCTCCCAGCCTCACCTTTCGCCCCGGAAGAACCGGCTCACCCGTATCGAGGGAACCGTTATTGTTAAGATCATCGAAAACTATGCCCGACACATTGCCGCTGGGCGGAAGAGGAATATCGTTCGCCAGAACCGATCCATAATCCCCGCTTGCCCAGACGGTTGAAGAACCGGAGCGCGCTATCCCGAAGAGGGAGTGAAGCGTACGGGTATATTGCGCCTGCCAGGTCTGGCCTCCGTCGGAGGTATAGAGCACCACCCCGTTATCGCCGGCGGCGACAGCATCAAGTGCCGTTCGTGCGACGACGGAGTAAATAATATCTGTCACCCCGGTCGTCTGGCGGGTCCACGAAGCGCCCCCGTTGGTCGTACGGAGAATCGTGCCGGTATCCCCCACCGCCCAGCCGTTCATTCCGTCCGAGAAAGAGCACCAGTACAGAGCATTCGCAACCCCGCTTGACTGGGGCTGCCAGGATGAGCCGGCATTCGACGTATGGACGATCATCCCCTGCTCACCCACGACCCATCCCGACAGGGAGGTTGGGAAAGACAAACCGTAGGCGATATGCGGCAGGCTTGGATTCTGGACGGTCCAGGAACCGCCGCCATCGGAGGAATGCAGAATCAGGCCGCCAAAAGTTCCGAAATCGCCGGCGGCGATCCATCCTTCCGACGCGCTTGCAAAAGTTATCCCGAGAAGCGCCGCAGAGGTCGGGCTGGACTGGCTCGACCAGGACGCGCCGTCGACCGTCCTGAAAATTGAGCCGTGATCACCGACGGCCCATCCGTGGCTCGCATCAGCAAACTTCACACCGTAGCAGGAAACGGTAGAATCGGGCGAAGCCTGTTTCGTCCATGAAAGGCCGGCGTCCGTCGTCCGCATAATAAGACCAGTCTGGCCGACGGCGACGGCGACCAAGCTTGAGGGCGCATCGATCCAATTGGCGCTCAGCCGGGGGCCGGCATCGAGACCGGACCATGCGACGCCGCTATTGGTGGAAAGAAAAATTGTCCCCAGTTCGCCCGAAGTCCAGAGCTTTCCGGAGAACTTCGAGAGCCCGTTGATATCAAAACCGCCCGCGATAGAGCCCACGGACCAGGAAAGCCCTCCGTTCAGGGTTTTCAGCAAAACCCCGGCGTCGCCGGCTATCCAGCCAACGACAGAGTTCTGCATCACCACCTGATTGAGATTCGTCAAGACCCCGGAGCTGACGGGGGACCAGGAGGTTCCGCCGTTATCGGTCCGGAGAATCGTCCCGCCCGTCCCGGCGATGAACCCGAGAGTGGAGGAGACAAAGTTGATACTGAGATACGAGGCGGAACCAAACCCGATGACTGATTTGGACCACGTCGTGCCGCCGTCGGTCGTCATGAAAACCGACTTATTACTTCCGACGGCCCAGCCGTTATTCAGATCGATGAAAATTATTTCATTAATACTGACTGCCGGTCCGGCCAAATGCTGGGATGACCAGACCAGGCCGCCGTTTGTCGTATGGATGATCGTCTCGTTATCGCCTGCGGCCCAGCCGTTCTGGGCATCCACAAAAAACACCGAGTTGAGGCCGGCGCTCGTGCCGCTCGATTGATCGATCCAGTCATCTCCTCCGTTCGTCGTATGGAGAACCGAGCCGTTATCTCCGGCTGCCCATCCCACTGAGCTCGTCACCATGGAGAGGCCGAGAATATTATCTGTACTCCCGAACTCCTGTTCATCCCACGAACGGCCGCCGTCGGACGTATGAATGATCGTCCCGTATTCGCCGACCGCCCATCCCTGGGCTGTATCGACAAACTGCATGCTGAGAAGAGTATTCCCCTGCGGAGAGGGAGACTTCCAGGTCCACTGAGCAAAACTCAGCGTAGCGGAAAGGGCGACAAGCAGCAATACTTTCAGAATGCGCATAGAATTAAAATTCAACTCCGACAGCAAGCATAAACGTATTTTTTCTGAAATCATAATAGGGAGCGTTCGACTCATTCCGGAAATAATGCAACTCCGCCCGCGCCTCGAGAGTTCTGGCCGCGCCCAGTGCGAACGGGCGGGACAGAACCGCAGCCCCTTCCCAGCGGTCATCCAGGCGGTGATCGGCGATAAGCAGCGTATCGGAAAGATCGAAAGCAGGCGTCGAATATTTTTTCGATGCATACTGGCCCCTCAGCGTCAGCGTCAATGCAAACGGAAAAGTCTGGTCGATCTGCAGAAAAATCTCATTCGCTGAAAAAGCGTAGTGATCGTCAAAAACCTCTCCCCGGGCGACGGCGTTCCCCGCAAAAAAATCATCCTCCCCTGTATTCCCCACCTGGCCCCTCAGAGTTCTGGCTGTCGTCGAAGGATTTGCATAGCGCGTAAACTGAGCGATGAAAACCGTTCCGGGGGGAAAGGCCTGTTTGATCTGAAGACTCGCATGAGGCTGGGCAACGTGGCCGATACTCATCGTGTCGCTGACAGTATACAAGCCACCGGAAGCGCCCCCTTTGCCGACCCCTGTCGAGGCCGACCCCCTCATGAACGAATGCACGGTCGTAAAGGGATAATGCTTGATCCCGTAGGAGAACCCCGCGGTGAACGAACCCCTCGGCGCGGTGGAGCCCGTAATCCCGAGAGAGAGCAGATGTTCCACATTCGTGAGGCCCGGCAGATTGGGATAGGAGCGATAGGTGAGGGAATACGAAGGCCAGGAAACAAGCAGGCTTCCCAGAGGCTGCCGGAATTGAAGAGACCCCTGGATCCTGGAATTGTCATACTGCTCGAATTCAATCTTATCAAACTGTGATGCCCCGAGCAGCGTGAGGCTCAGAAAGCGATCGAGGCTATCGGCATGAGAGATCCCTGATGGCGCTCCGGCGGGATTCCCGGAAGAATCGGGAGGATCGTCCTCACCGCCGTAAAACTGATACGACGTACCGACCGTAAGGGCATGGAGGTGATAATTGCGCGCCGAAAGATCATTGAACCGGAAAAAAGCCCCGACATAGGATGCGGAAAAAGTAAATTGATTTGCGTCCCAGTCGTGTGATGCATTCAGCTGCAGCTGAGTAATCTGGTCGGGCGTAGCGGAGTAAATATCAAAAATATTCTGGTCATGGATCGTGGCTGTTTCCAGCTCAATATCCTGGGCAAGAGCGGCAAACGAAAACGAAACCCAGCAGATCAGCGCAAACGTATGTCGAGCGATCATAGTCAGAAAGCGTGAAAAACGGGGAGGAACTCCGCAGCCGCCATTACACAAAACGTGTCGTTTCAATAAATTGAGATTTTGGGGAAGAATCAAGTTAAAAATTAACATGCCGGACCCCGAATTAACTCAAATTCCGGCAATGATATAGTGCGGCGCATCACCACGGGTAATCATTGAAGAGCAGCGTAAAGCGAAGAGTCACAGGGATGACGTTCAGCCATCGGAGGACAACACGAAAAACCATCAAAATCAAAAGCGCAAACATGCTACGGCGCCATCCATTCTGAGTTCCAAATAATCCTCCGCCGGTCCCGCAACCGAATTAGTCACACGGGGAAAAACCGGACGGGCCGCAGGCTTGAACGCGATGTGTGATACTCTTATATTTCGTCGTTTGATGAAAAAGGACAGAATACTTAGACTCCTGGTCCCTTCGGTGCCCGTCCTTGCGAGGACCCCCCTGGCCCCGATCCTTGACATGGTGGACGGCTACATAAGGCGGGGGCATGAAGAATGGCGTGAATTACCCCCGGCTTCATTGAGAATGAAAATCGGCGTAGGAAACCGGATCATACGAAACCACGAGCAATTCATCGAATCCGGAAAAATGATTGTGACCGAACTGAGCGGGCGGGGATTTCTAGCGAAAAATTCATCGGTCCTCGAGCTCGGCTGCGGATGCGGGCGCAATGCCATTGCCCTGTCCCGGTTTCTCGGTGGCGCGGGGAGTTATGCGGGGCAGGACGTTGACCGGGAAATGATCGAATGGTGTCAGAACAACCTTCAAAATGAGAGAATAAAATTCTACCACGCGGATCTCTACAGCAAAGTCTACAATCCGGACGGCAAACCGGTGGAAGAATACACCTTCCCTGCGGGCGATGGCAGCGTTTCGCTCATCATTTCGGTATCCCTCTACAGCCATCTCCTGAGCAAGGATTTTGCCCATTACATTAAAGAATCGGGCAGAGTACTCTTTACCGGCGGCCACCTGCACATGACCCTCTTCCTCCTTGACTTCGTCAGACCGAGGCTGGGAGACCGCTGGACTTTTTCGCACAAACTGGATGACTGTTATGTCGACAGCCTCCGGTATCCCGAAGCCGCCGTTGCTTATGAGCTCAAAACCGTCGAGAAGTTTCTGGGAGAAAGCAGCCTTTCGATCGTTGATATTTATAATAAAGACAACCACCAACAGACAGTCATAGCGCGGAAAAGAGCATGAAAACCGTGGGATTAATCGGGGGGACCACATGGATATCGACCATCGAGTATTATAGAGCAATCAATCGCCTCACCAACGAGCGCCTGGGGGGTATAAACTCCGCCAAAATCCTTCTTTACTCATTAAACATGGGGGAAATCCTCACCCTGATAAACTCAGGTGAGTGGGAGACCATTGGAGACATGCTCTCAAAACATGCGCGGCAACTGGAGAATGTGGGGGCGGACTGCATCCTCCTCTGTGCGAACACTCTTCACAAGCTTGCCGGCAGGGTGCAGGCGGGCATTGGCGTGCCGCTCATCCACCTGGCCGAGGCCACGGCGCGGGAAATTGTGAAGCAGAAAATCACGCGGGTAGCGTTATTGGGAACGCGATTCACCATGGAGGAGCCTTTTTTCGCCGATACCCTTTCACAGCACGGCATTCAAACGAACATACCAGATCAAAACCAGCGCGAGTTCATCCACTCCTCGATACTCAACGAGCTCGGACGGGACATATTCCGAGATGAAACGAAGAAGAAATACATCGACATCATAAAACAGATGCAGAGTGACGGAGCGGGAGGGATAATACTTGGCTGCACGGAGATCCCGCTCCTTGTCAAACAATCCGACTCCGGCTGTCCGTTGTTCGACACAACCCTCATACACGCACGGGCTGCTGTAAACTTTGCACTTGACGAACCTTTATCATAATAAGGATTGAGAGCGTAGCGGTGGGCAAGAGGATCAGAATCGGGATCGTCGGCGTGGGGGGAGTGGGCGGGTACATCGGGGCCAAACTCGCGGCAACTTTCGACCTGTCCCCGGCGGTGGAGGTAGGGGTCCTCGCGAGGGGAGAAGCGGCAAAGGCCATCGCGTCGGACGGGCTCAGGCTGATCACGCCCGCCGGGGAGATCACCGCACGTCCTTCTCTTGTCACGAGCCAGCCCGAGGAGCTTGGCATCCTTGACCTCATCATCTGCTGTGTGAAGACATACGATCTCGAACAGGCGATGACGATCATGAAGCCGTGCATCGGGGAAAAAACCTCCATCCTGCCGTTACAGAATGGGGTTGACGCAACCGAAAGGCTCACAAGCATGTATCCGGGCACAGATATCTGGTCCGGGTGCATTTACCTCATATCAAGAAAGAAATCGCCGGGACTTGTGGAGCAGACCGGCGACATCCACACGATGTACTTTGGAGGAAAAGAGGAGGCGGGATTAAAGATTTACCACATGGAAAACGTCTTTGCCGAGGCCGGGATAGACGGCCGGGTATCGGAAGAAATTTTGAGGACAATCTGGGAAAAATACATATTCATCTCCCCTTTGGGCACCATCACCTCCTATCTGGATCGTCCCATCGGCGACATACTCAGCACGCCCGATGACAGGCGACTGCTTGAGAGTTTGCTGGAGGAGGTGAAAGCCGTGGCCAGGGAGGCCGGATTCGGGGATGACATAATAGAGAGAACCCTCCAAAAAATATCCGCTCTCCCCCCTGATTCCACCTCATCGATGCACAGAGATTTCAAAAAAGGGGGGAAAACGGAGGTAGAGTCATTGACCGGTTACATTGTCGAATCCGGGAAGAAACAAAACATCGCGACGCCCCAGTATGAGAGGATTTACAGCGAACTTTTGGAAAAGTCCAAATCGCTTCGAACTTACCGCGGATCCCAATGAAGAATTCATCTGCGGCTCACAAAAAGAAAAAAAGGGGGACCGAAACAAGCTCCTTCGGCACGAAGGGGAGAATAAGCCACGATTCCTCGAGATTCTACAAATCCCGGCTTTACAATTCGTTCGAAACCGCGAAATCGGTGCCGCTCGCGGAAAAAAGGCTGCCGGCGAAACATCAGAATAGAGTAATCGTCGGAAGCTCGGAGAACATGAGGGAGCTTCCTTCCGGATGCATACACATGATGGTCACCTCTCCTCCCTACAACGCCTCAAAAGAATATGACAACGACCTCACGCTGGCCGAATACCTGGAGCTCCTGAAAAAAGTCTTTTCCGAGACACATCGCGTCCTCGTCGAAGGGGGTCGAGCCTGCATCAACGTCGCGAATCTGGGAAGGAAGCCGTACATACCCCTTTCGGATCACATCTCGCGCATGATGACAGACATCGGATTCAACATGCGGGGAGAAATCATATGGAACAAGGCGGCAAGCGCTAGTCCGTCGACGGCATGGGGGAGCTGGCAATCGGCGGCCAACCCCATCCTGAGGGACATACACGAATACATCTTAATCTTCTCGAAAGGAACATACTCCCGCGATCCCAGGGAAAACACCATATCACGTGAACAATTCCTTGAATGGACGAAGTCCATATGGACCATGAAATCGGAATCGGCGAGGAAAGTCGGGCATCCGGCCCCGTTTCCGGAGGAGCTGCCGAGACGGCTCATACAGCTCTACACCTTCAAGGGGGATGTCGTCCTCGACCCTTTCATGGGAAGCGGGACAACGGGCATGGCAGCAATAAGAAGCGGAAGAAAATTTGTCGGATACGAGATCAGCAAAGAGTACGCTGCCCTGGCGGCCAGGCGCATAGGCGGGATAAGCCCCTGAACAACTAATCGGGAGTCGGGAAAAGCTCCCGGTGCAGCGACTCTACGGCGGGGAGAATATGATCTTCGCTGATCACGAACGTAAGATTAATCTCCGACCCCCCGTGAGAAATCAGTTCCACATTCACCCCTGCGCGCCCCAGGGCGTCGAACACCCGGCCAGCGATCCCGGTCGTATATTTCAGATTTTCTCCTACGACGCAGACGACCGCCTTCTTCCTTTCCACGGACACTTCGGCAAACGCGCCGAGCTCACGGACGATCGGCTCGAGATCCTCATCGTCGTCGACGGTGAGGGACACGGCCACCTCTGACGTAGCGACCACGTCGATACTTTTTTCAAAAACCTTAAAAACCTCAAACACGCGGGAGAGAAATCCGTACGCCATCAGCATGCGGGTACTCTGGATCGTAATGACGGTGATACCTTTTTTATAGGCGATCGATTTCACGGCGAAATCCGCCTGAACCTTTGGCTGCATCGTGATGCGGGTCCCCTCGACGTTCGGCCGTCGGGAATTCAGCACCCTCACCGGGATATTCTTTTTCATCGCCGGCAGGATCGTGCTGGGATGCAGAACTTTCGCCCCGAAATAGGCAAGCTCTGCGGCCTCACTGAACGATAAATCGCTGATAAGCCGCGCCCCGGGGATGAGAGAGGGATCGGCGGTCAGCATACCGTCGACATCCGTCCATATCTGAATCTCTTCGGCACCGAGGGCGGAGCCAAAAATGGCGGCCGAATAATCCGATCCGCCGCGACCCAGAGTTGTCGTAATCCCCTTTTCCGTCGCGCCGACAAATCCCTGAGTAATAATAACCTCTTCACGCACGGGCGGGATCACCTCACGGGCCCTTGATTCGATCCGGTCAAAAAGCGGCTCGGCGCGCATGAAATCGTCAGAGGTAATGATAATCTCGCCGGCATCGAGGAGGCAGGTCGAGAGATTCCTTTCCCGCAGAGCGGAAGCAAGCAGCAAAGATGACCACCGCTCGCCCAGGGAGGCGCATTGATCGAGAAGACGCGGAGTAACCTCGCCGACGACCGCGATGCTTTTTGCAAGATGCGAAAGATCGTCAAACTGCGGGGCCAGATTCTCCTTGACCGCACCGGCAGATTCTTTCCCCAAGAGCTCATCGGCGATCCTGAAATGCCTTTTCTTCAGCATAGAGACATCGTCAAGGGATTTATCAAGACACCCCTCGGCAGCACCGCGGGAAAGTCGGAGCAAGGCATTCGTCACACCCGCGCAGGCAGACATCACGACAAGAGGCTTTCGATCGACCCGGCCGGCGATAATCTGGCAGACGTTTCGCAAAGCATTGGCATCCTCGACGGAGGTGCCGCCAAATTTCATGACAATCATAGATTTTTCTGCAACACGTGCACGGGATATTCGCAGTCGCGAGCTGATGAGCTTACGCGAGAGAGGATGGGCCGACCAAGGAGCTCGGCTCAATCAGGACTGATCTTTACCACGATGATTCCCGGTTCCGTTGTGTTCAAATATTACAATAAGACAGGTCAACATCAAGTTAAGCCCCGCCGTATCCATTCCAGGCAGCATGGGGAAGCGAGAATGACAACTGAATCGAAGAAGATCGTCGGAGGAAAGTGTCGGGAGTGATGAGACCAGTCGGGTACTCCCATCATGCTTTACCCGAGAACCGACTGGCCTCTACACGGGAAGGTGATCAACAAAGCGAGGGCTGAATCCCGTTGAAACTTCGAAACGCGCCGACGGCACAGTGTTCAGGAGTCAGGAACACTGTGCCAAAAATGCCGGCGCATTACTTCGCCAGAGTCATCTTTTTGAACTCGGTAAAATCGCCTGCCTGCAGCCGGCACAGATAGATTCCGCTTGACAGGTCTCCTGCGTTCCATGACACCTTATAGGAACCGGGGTGCAGGGCTTCATGGACCAGGGTGGTGACCTCCTGGCCGAGTACGTCGAAGATTTTAACCGAAGCCATCCTCCCCGCCAAAGAGCCGGGGATGTTAAAAACAAACTCTGTTGCGGGATTGAAGGGATTCGGATAATTCTGGGACAGGGAAAACTCCTTCGGCACAGCTCCAGGAATCTCCCGGACTCCGGTCAGATCGCTGAATGGACGCTTCCACACGCCCAGAAACGATCCATACATATACTGTCCCACTTGGGCAAGAGCGGCGATAGAGGGAGGATCGGGAAGCCCCTCATTCACCGGCACCCAGCTTGCGCCGTTATCGCCTGACCGATAGACACCCTTTGCGACAGTCGGCGAGTTATGATTAAACCCGGCGAAAAGATAACCGCCTGATGAAAACATCGTCAGAAGATAGCTGGAGCGCGGGATCCCGGTACTTGCGACCGTCCACTGGCCCCCGTTATCGGTTGAAATATAGATATTGCCGTTAACTGCATTGGTGAGGCCGACGAAAAGATTTGAACCATTCCGGACTATAGAGCAGACATCCTTGCTGAAACCCGGCAGCCCATTATTGGCCGTGGTCCAGGTCGCACCGTTATCCGTCGAATGATAGAGGCCATAGGACCCAAAACCTGCCCAGACATCGGCGCCGTCCGGGAAAATCGTGAGCGGACTTCCGAATCCGGGAAGTCCCGTCGCCGGTCCTGACCAGCTCCCGCCGTCGTCGGTCGAGACGTAGAGCCCTTGAAAAGTCCCGGCATACACCGATGACCCGCCGGCGGCCAGCCGGTTTATCAGGAGAGAGTATCCGCTGAGCGAGCCGTTCGCAGGCGACCAGGTTGCGCCGTTATCGCCGGATCGGAGGATTCCGGATCCGTCCGAGGTTCCGGCGAACACATAAGAACCTCGAGTCGCCATCGACGTCACGCCCACGTCACTCGACACGCCGTTATTCACATAAGTCCAGGTCGCCCCCTCGTCGGTCGTCCTTGTGATACCGCCCGGGACTCCGGCAAAGAGGGTCGTTCCGAGAACTGTCATCGTCAGAGGATTCGCGTTCGCGAGGCCCGAATTTGACAAAGCCCAGCTCCCTCCCCCATTCGTGCTGGCACTGAGACCTGCCCAGTGCGAAAAAAACACCTTTCCGCCTGCTCCGATCCCGAGATTGAAACCATTCTTCGACTGAAGATTGGATTTTACGGAGACCCAGGATGCGCCGTTATCGGTTGACCGGTACACGAGTCCCGTATCGACGGCCCCCCCATAGGCACCGGTGACATGAGCATAGATCGACGACCCGTCGGTGGCGAGCGCTCCCACAGTTGCCCGGAAATTCATACCCGTAGCACTGGCTGACCAATTGGCGCCCGAATTCGTCGAAACGAGAATGGCAGAATCGGACGTTGACGCGAAAACTTTCCCTCCGGCTAATGCAAACGAATTCACGGATCGGGTATTCCCGAGCCCTGTGCTTGACTGGGTCCAGGAGGCACCGCTATCGGTTGAGGCCCAGACGCCCTTTCCCCCGAGTCCCGCCAGAAGCTTTGGGCCCACTGCGATAATCGCCGCCGGATAATTATTGGACGGGGAAAAGCCGGTCGCCTTCGTCCAGTCTAGCCCGTCGTTCGTCGTGCGATAAATGGCATACACGGCGGTGCCGACCACGACACTTCCGCCCAGGGATGCCATGGACATCATGCCAGAGGTGGGGAGTCCGCTTGATCTCTGGATCCATGAATCCCCGTTATTCGTCGAGACGTAGACCTTGTCGAAACTCCCTGCAAAAAGAGTCGAACCGGATCGGACCATGGTAGATGGTGCGTCATCCCCGTTCATCCCCACCATACACTGGGACCAGTTCAGCCCGTTGTCGCTTGAGCGATAGAACCCGCTCCCGCCGACAAACACATACCCGCTCGCAGGATCATAGAATACCATACCGGCGCTGCCGCCCTCCGGCCCGTTGGTTTTCACCCATTGAGACAGCGCTGCGGAGTGCAGCGCGAACGCGATCAGAATAGTCGTAGATATTTTCATGGGAATACTCCTAAATTATTTTGCAAGAACCATACACTTGATTTCAGTGACAGAGCCGGCCGAGAAGCGGCTGAAATACACGCCGCTCGGAAAATTCCGTGCATCCCATGAAACCTCGTAGGTACCGGGATGAAACTCACCGCTGGCGAGCGTCGCCACCTCGCGCCCGAGCACATCATAAACCTTCAGACTAACAAAGGCCGATTTTGCCACCGAATATTTCAGGCGGGTTGACGGATTGAATGGATTCGGATAGTTCTCGCTCAGACTGAATCCGGCCGGGGCGGCATCCGTCACCTCCCGGACAGCAGTTAACTCAGAGAGAGGGCGTCGCCAGGCGCCGTTCCCCGAGGTCCCCGCAAACAGATAACCCGAATGAACCTGGAGGGAGAGAACCGTCAGATTCAGCAGCCCCTCATTCATATGTGTCCAACTATCCCCGTTATCGGTCGACACAAACACACCGCCGTTTGATCCGGCAATCAATGCCGAACCCGAGAGAATCATCGCATGAACGTGAAGTTCGCTCAGGCCGTTATTGACAGCAGTCCAGCTCCCTCCGCCGATCGGCGAACGAAAGACGCCAAAGAAGGGGGACGACGCGAACAGATAGGAGGCGTTCTCGACGATCGCAGACACGCTTGACGTATATCCTGTATTTCTGGCTGACCAGGAACTTCCCGATGCAGAGACAAAAACACCGCCGCTCGTCCCGGCGTACACATTCGTCCCGTCGGAGAGAAGCGAGGTAACGGATGTACTCGTCAGGCCCGAGGCAGAAGAGGTCCAGTTCCCGCCGTCATTCGTCGAGCGGTACACCCCGCTCGAACTTCTCGCTGCAAGCAAATCCGTCCCCGCTGTGGCGAAAGCCCTCACGCTTCCGGAAGTCGGCATCCCCGTACCCGAATAATTCCAGGTAGTGCCGTTATTCGTCGAGCTATGAACGTTTCCTGTAGAAGACCCCTCCCCGTCGAAAATCACAGACCCTTTGAAATAAAGGGCAAATACGGCCGTACCGAAATCATGCAGCCGGGTCCAGGTCGTCCCGTTGTCGGAGCTAGAGAGAACCCCGCTATCGGAGGTTCCCGAAAAAATATTCGTCCCGTCGGAGGCAAAGGAATAAACCAGAGAATTGATATAACCGGTATTCGCCTCCGTCCAGTTTCCCCCGGAGTCTGTCGATCGATAGATCCCTCCCCTCTCACCGTTATTCCCCATCCCGACGAAAAGTGTTGAACCCAGCGCGCAGAGCGACCGTGTATTATTCGTCGGTGGAATCCCCGTATTCGCGCTGATCCACGTAAGTCCAGCGTCAGTCGAGCGGCTGATCCCGGCCAGGCCGCACTTAAACACATCGGAACCCAGGACAGCGAGGCCGAGAGTAATCTCAAGCTGGCCTCCGGACCAGGAATCGCCGTCATCCGTCGAGACAAAAACACCATTGCCCCCGGTGCCGGCGAGGATAGACCCATTGATCACCGCCATAGTATTGACGCTCAGATTCGTGAGCCCGACATTCGCTTCCGTCCAGGTTGCACCGTTATCGGTCGACCGGAACACGCCGGAGGTCGTTCCGGCGAAGATTTTGCCGCCTGATTCAACAAATGAAGTGACCGAGAAGCTGCTCGGAAGGCCGACCGTATCTACCTCCCACGAGACCCCTTCGTTGGTCGACTTGAAAACCCCGACACCATTATGACCTCCTGCAAAGACAGAGCCGCCGGAGGAGAGCAGCGCGATAATCTCCATATTGACCAGTCCCGAATTGGCCTGAAACCAGGTAGATCCCGCGTCTGTCGATTTATAGATTCCGCCGGTTGTGCCGGCATAGAGCACCGACCCATGGAGGCCGAGGGCACGAACTTCCACGCTCAGCTGGATCCCCGTACTTGAGGGTTCCCAGTGGGCACCGTTATCGGTTGATCTGAACACGCCGCCCAGAAACGACCCCGCAAAAATCGTATCTCCCTTGACAACAAAGCATTCCGGGTAACCGCCGGCGGGGCCGCTCGTTTGGCGCCACTGGCTAGGGAGGTTAAGAGGTTGGATCAACAAAATGGCAAGAGCAAGAATTCTCATGCATACTCCGATCTTGATTGGCAAAACTCATGGTGAACAACCGGAAGACCCTCTCAGAATTGGGGCACCGGACCATGTATGATTCTATCAATCTTCATGCCATGGAACGACTTCGCAAAATCTTGAGGGAAGCTCAAATCAGGACGGAAATCGGGCCTGGGTGTCGGCAATCAGCGACAAACCAGCGCGAAGGTTTGTCGGTTCGCGACGACAGCAAAAACGAACCAATTCGTAGGTGGAGAGACCGGCAGGGAAATACGGAAGGAGAGAACACCCGTGAACAGTAGCCTTATCGAGGGCCGGGGGGAACAACCCAAAAGTCTTCATAACTTTTCCCGTCATAGTAGAATACGTGCGGAGATTGTCGATGCACCATCTCTGATGGCACATGGAAAAACCTCCTCTCCGACCACAATCAGAGGCTTATCAAAGAGCAATTGCTAACCCGGAGCACGCTCGATTCTCCCCGGGACTCTCATCAATTGCAAGTCGGGGCTGAGATTTGTACATTGAGAAGCTTTTTTCCCCGGTTGATAAGCCGCTGGAACCCCTAAAAACCTCAAGGAGTACCCCCTAATGAGAACATCCGCATCATGCGCACTATTATACATCGCCGCGTCGCTGACGCTCGTCGCGCCCCGATCCATCCACGCCCAACCATCAGCGAGTCCGGGCGGAGAGAAAACCGCCGAACAGGTGAAAAAAAACATACAGGTCTTGAAGGGACTCCCCGCGTCTCAATTCAGTGCGGTCATGGACTTTGTTGCGTCATCCCTCGGAGTACGGTGCAGCCACTGCCATGTCCAGGACTCCACCGGCTGGCAATATGACAGCGACGATAAGCAATCGAAGCGGACGGCCCGGAAAATGATGCAGATGGTTATGGACATCAACGCGAAAACATTTGCCGGAAGTCCGGACGTTAACTGCTACACATGCCATCGGGGATCGACCGAGCCGATAAAAATGATCCCTATCCCTCAGCCTCCCGTCATCGGTGGGCGCGAACAGGCCCCGCCGGTCGCAGAACTTCCGCCGGCCGACAAAATTCTGGCGATGGTTGAAAGCGCCCTGGGCGGCGCGGATGCTCTCACAAAAGTAACATCGCGAATATCGAAGGGTATAACAGTCGACGGCCAGGGGAGGGAGCAGGAGATAGAGATAACTCAGCAAGTTCCTGACAAATACCTGATGGAGGTCTCGATGAAAGACCGCGGATCATTTATCCGCTGTCTCAATGGAACAAGCGGTTGGATGAGCGGACCGAGGGGTTCCCGTGAGCTTCCCCCGGGGGAAGTGGAGATGCTCAAAGAAGAGGCTCAACTTTTCCCCCTTGCGCGGATACGCCAGCTGGCATCGACCTTGCACGTAAAGGAGAAAATCACGCTGAATGGCGCCGCATGTTACGTCCTCGAATCGCCCGCAGGGACGCACGATGTTCAACGATACTATATTGACAGTGCGAACGGGCTCCTGCTGAGGAGCATGACCATAAGCCAGACCATGCTCGGTGACATCCCGGAGCAGACCGAGTATTCCGACTACCGGCCTGTCGGGCCGGTGAAAGTGCCCTTCATGGTCAAATCCGCCACGGTCGATCCCCGCGACACTGCAACACGCAAATTCACATCGGTTGAACAAAACGTCCCGATCGATGAGAAGAAATTCCAGATGCCGAAAAAGCAGTCGGGCGGGAAGTAATCCCCTGGAGAGCCGACAAAACCCGTGGGAAGAAAGAGGAATATAACCTCGTTGCGGACAGACCCCAGGCCCTCGGAAACAGAACCTCCGGATTGACTGGCGATCGATGAAAGATTCGATGGGCGAAAAGGAGACGATTCGCCTCGAGGCATTCAGCGACGGCGTCTTCGCGATCGCGATGACCCTCCTCGTCCTTGACCTCAAAGTCCCGGCCCGGTGGAGCGAGGATCTCAATGCCCACCTTCTGAACCAATGGCCCTCCTTCGTTGCCTACCTCAACAGCTTCATCACCATCCTCATCATCTGGATCAATCATCACAACCTCTTCACCCACATCAAAAGGACGAACAACCTCTTCATGATGCTGAACGGGTTGCTCCTCCTTACCGTCACCTTCCTTCCCTTTCCGACTGCGCTCACCTCGGAATACTACGGTCATCCGGGCGAAGTCGCCGCGACGGCCCTCTATACGGGAACGTTCGTCATCATGGCGATCGCGTTCAACTTATTGTGGCGATATGCGGCCGGGGAGCACAGGCTCCTGGGGAGGGAAGTCACGCAAGCCCAGGTGGAAAGCATCAACCGGCAGTACATGGTTGGGCCCTTATTTTACGGCCTCTCATTCATCCTCGTCTTCATAAGCGTGCCGGCAAGTCTGCTCCTTACGATACTCCTCGCCCTTTTTTATGCGATAACAGGCTCCCTGAGCCGGTCTTAACATCGCAATTTGACTTCTGCGACTCCATCCCTTATCTTTGGGGTCAAGAATTTCAGAAGGGCGACGCGGATGAACATTGAAACAGAGACAACGGTCGAAAGGGAGACAGAAAGCACGGCACTCTCAGCCGGCGTGCGCGAGCTCAGGATCACCCTCATCCGGGCGACCAACTACACTGACGACGGATATCCGATCCGGGCAAGAGTCGGCGTCATCAGAAGCAACACCCTCACCCAGATGGCGACGCTCGTGCGGGACCTCGCCAACCATCCCTATTTCAAGAACACCCCGCTCAGAGTCAGGCTTATTGACGAAGCGATACAGCGCGTGCCGGAGAAGGAGATACTTCGCGGCTCACGCGAGCCGGGGGTGAGGGAGATAGTCATGATCGTGGGGGTACAATCGAACCAGTATCCCCGGGCGCTAGACATCGCGCACAAATTCATTCAGAACCATATACCGGTATTGATCGGGGGATTTCACGTCAGCGGCATGATGGCGATGGTAGGGCTCACCTCCGACCTGAGAGAGGCGCTGTCGCGGGGAATCATCCTTGTCGCGGGAGAAGTTGAGGGAGGGAGGCTGGGAACAGTTGTTGAAGACGTCGTCCGGGGCCGTGCTGAGCCGTTCTACAATTTCCTCTCCCCTACGACCGATCTCGGGAACATTCCGATCCCGCGGCTCACCCGCTCGGACGTGAAAAGTTTCGCATCCCCCTTCAGCACCATAGACACCGGGCGGGGGTGCGTCTTCCATTGTGATTTCTGCCCCATCATCAATGTCCAGGGGCGCCCCATGCGGTCCCGGGATCCCAGAAAAGTCGTGGATTTCGCCAGGGAATCATACAGGAAACCCCGGGTCCCGCACTGCTTCTTCACTGACGAAAACCTTGCCCGCAATCCGCC
>JACXTT010004537.1_pt1 | contig 20592 bp, 20 predicted proteins | sample 9270951 | NCBI WGS metagenome assembly JACXTT01 (sample SAMN15532306, study PRJNA645909) | rock metagenome | isolation source: weathered quartz diorite | place: Puerto Rico | collected 2017-06-21
ATCCTCCATCTTGGGTTTATGGGTTTTAGATTAAGGCACCTCAAGATACGGATGCGCCGCTTTATTTTCTACCCCTCAGCCATCGAGGGAGAATTTCCACAACTTTCTAATGTAACTCCTTTCAACGCATTTGATCGTTCTAAACTAATCGAAGTATTTAGGCTAAACACGCCGAAGTATTTTGATCCGCAGGAAGAAGCGGATTTCAAAAACTATCTCGACAAGCACGGTAACACGTATTTCACCGTCGAACAAAATGGGAATATCGTAGGGGGTGCAGGTTTTCATTTCACAGAGAATGAGACGGTTGGACACGTTAGCTGGATTTTCTTCCACCCTGACTACTCGGGCATGGGTCTTGGGAGGGCATCGGTGGACCATTGTCTTGAAAACCTTAAAGCGGAACCCAAGCTTCGACGATTATCTGTGACAACTTCCCAATTTGCTTACAAGTTCTTTGAAAAATTCGGGTTTCGGCTAACTAAGATAGAGAAGGACTTTTGGGGAATGGGGCTTGACTTGTATCAGATGGAGATCATATTAGCGAAGTAGATGTCGGCGGCAAGCATGGCGTATAACATGAAATTAACCGAGATATGGCATGATCGCAGCGACAACGCGCCAACAGTGTAAGTATTTGCTATTGACTCTCGGAAAAGCCGTTGCGTGTTGGCGCCAGACGTTACATGCAACGCAACGATATCTGTCCTATAATAAGTGAAAGGCATTCTTATGTTTCTTCGGACAATTGCTCAGCCCTCCAACTGCCTTCCTGCAACAGGGTGGCTTACCACTCTCGTATATCTGGCCCTCGTCCCGACCTTGTTCGCCCAATCGAGCACAGATGACTTCACTGTGGGTTACTATCGACATCTGTTATCAACAGTTCCAGAAAATAGTCGAGAATACAGTGACATCAAGCTTAACATGGGTGTCGCACTTTGCATCGATGGTGATTTTGGCGAAGCCAGGAATATCTTTCTCGACCTGCGCGCTTCATACGACCAGAAGCAGGCAGTGTACAACCTCGTACTCGTCGATCTTGTCCTTGGCAAAAAGGATGAGGCTAAGGAGCTAGTAGCCTCGCACCGTGATCTCGGCTCTGGTGTAGGAGCATTTAATGATAAATTCATGAATCTTCCACCGGATGAGGTAAAAGCCGCGATCTTTCACGGCGAAACCGTTGCCCACCCGAACAACTGGCGAGCTTATGCGCGATTAGGTTCAATCCAAGCGAAGTTGAACCATTATGCGGAGGCAACAGAAGCCTATAAAAAAGCTATTGAAATTCACCAGGATGAGCCTGATCTCCACAATGCTCTCGGAGAGTCCTACGGTAAAGCGGGACAACTCGACAAAGCCTTGGCATGTTTTCAAAGGGCAATTGCGATGGACAGCAATTTCTTGAAGGCCTACACCAACACCGGTGTCACGTATGGCAAGGTTGGAAAGTACACCGAAGCCATTGCCGCGTTGAGGCAGGCATGTCGGCTTGGGTCTTCTGACCCAATGACCTACTATGCACTTGGGCAATGCTACGTCCTGACAGGGCAGAAAGATTCTGCGCTCACTGCTTACAACAAGTTGAAGACGCTCGACGACGCGATGGCGAACAAACTCAAGCAGCGAATAGAACAATAATACGTGGATTTATCGTATAACTTTTCGATCCGCTGCGCATAACAAGCGGCAACACGGCGCTGGAATGAACAGCCAGAGAACAAAGAGCCTCGCCCAACACTTTTGCTTCACAGTGAATTTGTCTACTTGTAGTTCGCAGAACTGTTGCGTGTTTTTGTAGGCCCCTATTCGCCATGCACCGCGGACAATAATGAATCCCATATGAGAATATCAAAAGAATTAAGCTTGGTGGTACTTGCCATGACATGCGCCCTCGGTCAGAATTACCCCAAAGCTCCCGGTGAACTTGTCAATGCAATTGCCACCTATGATTTCAAAAGCACACCAAAAGAACTTGTCAGCAGATGCCTGTCCCTGTGTTACCCTGATTCTCAGATGAGAGAATCTGACGGAGCAGTCCTCACTCCGTTGGTGGCAAACATTGATGGCGGTCCGTACCCCGAGGTGCTTGCCCTTGTTGGTTGGGATGAGTGGCAGACCACTCTGGTCGTCTTCAAAAGGACTGGCGACGATTGGTATTTGATCTTTGCTCATCCCGTCGACGTTTATGATTATTCCCCGGAACTAAAAGTGGCAAATAATGCGTCCCTCAATAAGGTCTTCTACGTCCGCCAATTGTATAGCAGGGGAACGGGAGTATATGGAGACGAATATGAATACTTCAAGTTGATCAACGGGAGTGTCAGGAAGTGCTTCGAATTGGTGAACGAAGATTACATATCTGGTTGGGGTCTCTATCTGAATCATGACGTGCAGACCGTTGTTTCTTTTGCAAGCTCAGGTGAGGATATGATGTGGGTGAAGTTCAAGTACAGTTTTTATTCCGGCGCCCTAGGCGATTCTGACTCTGTGGAAGCGCACCCAGAATTGCCATTTGTAGAGGATCAACGGACTGTCTTCTATCGTTGGGATTCGATCAACAGTAGCTATGTGCAGGCGTATCCACCGGGGGAGGGGAGAGAAGGAGGCCTCTCGGACGCTCAGATCGCGTGCATGGGCAAGTTTGGTAGCGACAGCCTATTTGTATCGGCATTCGCTGTCGAGATTGAACAACGCCTCAAGAATGGCAAGGATGAGGAAAAGAAACTGCTCTCACGATATTTGGAGTGGGTTTGGGGTCATAGAAAATGATTCGATTCACATTGCCCTCTTGAAGAGAAGTCAAAATTGAATGACCCAATATTCTAATGGCCGAAGAACTGATCTTGGTTCTTCTGCTCTTCCCAGTTGATGCCCATGTGAGGAAGGAATCACAAATTATATACAATGTCAACAACTTTGTCGTCGACAGCAGCCAAGACGTACCTCACATAAGTAGTTGTTATGCGCCACCCAATAAAATTGGGGGAAAATGAAAACTGCTTTGTTTCTCACATTGATAGTCTTGTCGATGCAAATTCTGAGCTGTATTGTGCCTCAATCCGGATCGCTCCGATCGCCAATCGCAGAACCAGATTTCGTGATCATGTCAGTGAGGGAAGATTCCGCGGAGACGTCACGAGGATCTCATGTCTTCTACCAATACGAGTTTGGGAGTAGAGAGGGCGATCGGAGTATGACGCCGGAATGGGCCCTGGCCAATCTCTACCACGGAGGTATAAGAGCAACTGAGGTATGGTATGTTCGATCGACCACTCCTATCTCTCCCCGTTACTTTGACACGGGAACAATTTACGGGCCATACTTGGTTGTGGGCTTGATTGAGGATGATGCGTACATTGGACACTTTCGTTATCGTAAGCTCGAAACCTTTAATCCAGTTGAGATTTCAAAAAGGTTCCTTGAGCGAATGAAACATTACATATCAAAGTGACGACTACTATCCAGCGGCGCATAACAGGCGGCAACACGAGGCTGGAAATGTCAGTGTCAAAAATGCCTCGCTCATTGGTGTGCCTTCACAAGATACTGATCTATCATAGTTCGGCGCACAACTGCGTGTTGTGCCAATTGCTGACCACAAATCATGAAAACTTCATCCCCTGATTTCTTGATCATCTTTGCTAAACTGCGAGCAATCCTTCAGAAGCACGCCTCCAAATTCGTAGTCTCTGCGGACACTGCAAGTGAGTATTGCCTGGAGATCCCGTACAGCCCGAAGTTCAAGAAACCATTCCCCGTTGCCTGGGTCAAGGTCTCGAAATCTTATGTGAGCTTTCACTTCATGCCGATCTATTTTGCGCCAACTCTGCAAAAGAACCTCTCCGGCAGCCTCAAAGCGCATATGCAGGGCAAATCTTGCTTTAACTTCAAGACCATTGACGAGGAGCTTTTCGAGGAACTCAGTCGGCTGACCGTTAGGGGGTTCGAACTCTCCAAGAAGGCAAACGTAGTTTGAGCTGTTCTATCTTGAGGGATGAATGTCCAATAGAGTAATCGGCATACGGCACAACACGCCGGCTAACGACGTTTGTGTGCTCGCAAGGATATTGCCTTGCTACGCCAGACAGCGTATACATTTCCCTCCCGGGAACAAGGCAGATAAATTGAAGAATCCCAGTACGCTTCTATTTATCAAGCCATTGGCGGCTTCTCTTTTCTCAGGAAAGTAAATCGATGATTGGCAAAACTATATCTCACTATAACGTGCTCGAGAAGCTAGGCGAGGGCGGCATGGGCGTGGTGTATAAGGCCGAAGACACGAAGCTCAAGAGAGATGTCGCAATCAAATTTCTCACTCCGGATTTGACAAAGGATTCAAGTGCGAAAGAACGATTCTTGCGCGAGGCGCAGGCAATCTCTAAGTTGAACCATCCGCACATTGCCACAATCCATGATCTCGTTCAAGAGGAACAAACTGATTTTATAGTACTGGAATATCTCGAGGGTGGCACGCTCAAGGAGAAGCTGAAGGAGCGGCAATTTACTATATCGGAAATTCTCGGCTTTGCGATCCAAATTGCGGAGGGGCTCTCGCACGCTCACCATAGGTCGATCGTCCACCGAGATATCAAGACCGACAACGTTATGCTGACCGGAGACGGTCAACTGAAAATCACAGATTTTGGCCTGGCAAAACTGAGAGATGTGACGAAAGTCACCAAGACTGGGAGCACAGTTGGAACGGCCGATTACATGTCGCCGGAGCAAGCCCAAAACTTCGAGGTCGATCATCGTTCTGACATCTATTCTTTCGGCGTTGTTCTTTATGAATTAATAACCGGGGAGCTTCCGTTTAGGGCATCTCATGAAGTTGCTCTCCTTTACGAGATTGTGCATGGCGCCCCGAAACCGATCGGTGATTGTCGGCCTGACATTCCTCCGGAACTTGCCATTGCGGTGGAAAAGGCCATGTCAAAGAGTGTTGAAAATCGGTACCAGTCAGTTGATGAGATGCTGGTAGATCTCCGAGCAATTAATAGTAGGTTCGAGCCCTCGCATGGCGAAAAACGTAGAACCATCAGTTATCTTGATACCCGAAAACTGGCCAAAATCCTCATTCCGTCATTCGCAGCGATTGCCATCATAGCCATTGCAGTGGTATTACTTCTGTCGCCATCCGGTCGTCCGTCAAAAGATCTCCCTTCAATCGCAGTTCTCCCCTTGAAGAACATGAGCGACAGCAAGGAGAATGAATACTTCAGCGACGGAATGACAGAAGATATTATTGCACAATTGTCCAAGATCTCGGACTTACGAGTGATTTCCCGAACATCGGTTATGGTGTATAAGAATACGCAGGCTAGAATTAAGGATATCGCTCACGATCTGAATGTAGCGACGATCCTCGAAGGGAGTATACGCCGAGAAGGTGATAAGACACGAATCGTGGTTCAGTTGATCGACGCGAGCGATGACGAACACCTCTGGGCAGAGACATACGACCGGGACTTAACCCACTTCCTGGACGTTCAAAGTGATGTAGCTCAGAAAATCGTCGGTACTCTAAAAGTCAAACTTACCGCCAGGGAGAAAGAGAGATTGACGCGAGTTCGTACAATTGATCCGAAAGTGTATAACCTCTTGTTGCAAGGCAGGTATTTCTTCAGGCGAAGAACAGCCGCTGATCTCCGAAAAGCTATAGATTTGTATAATCAGGCCCTTGCCATTGACTCTAACAGTGCCGATGTCCTGGCGGATCTTTCCTACGCGTATGATGAATTAGGCAGGAATGGGTACATGCGCACATCCGATGCCTACGAGAGAGCTCGGATCTACGCAGAGGATGCTGTATCATTGGACGATGATCTTTCCGACGCTCATCAATGCGTTGGATCCATCAAGCAAGCATACGACTGGGACTGGGAAGGCGCGGAAAGAGAATTCAGAAAAGCCCTGGCTCTTGAACCTGGAAGAGGGGGAATAAACATCGCCATGGGGTCGTTAATGGCAGCGCTGGGAAGATTTGATGAAGCCGTGTCATTCGATCGTAAAGCAATAGAGCTAAACCCTCTCTTTACCACGGCTTATACAAACCTTGCCAATCACTTGCTGAGGGCCAATCGACCTCAAGAGTCCGTTCCGCCATGCCAAAAGGCTTTGGAGCTCTCACCTGGGTATCCAACTGCACACAACCACATTGCGATGGCTTATCTCCTGCAAGGGAAGGTCGATAGCGCCCTGAACGAGATACCCATGGAAACAAGCCTACCTTGGCGGCTCCATGGATTGGCGCTGGCCTACGAAGGGGCCCATCGAAGAGTAGAGTCGGACACAGCCCTCAACGGATTGGTTCTAGGTTATGGTATCGACGCCGCCTTCCAGATTGCTGAGATCTATGGGTTCCGAGGAAGGAATGACAGCGCTTTTGTATGGCTAGAGCGGGCTTATGCTCAGCGGGACGGAGGACTCGCCGAAATCATAGGAGATCCCTTCTTACGAACCATTGAGCGGGATCCCCGATATGCTGCGTTCTTAAATAAAATGAAATTACCAGTTAGATGAGAGGATGGACTTTGTTTAGGATTTAACTGAGAAATGGCGTGAAAGTAGTTTTTTTCTACCCTATCTCTTGGCACGTGCAAGCTGTAAAGCAGAAAGCTGGATTCTTATCGCGCGGAGGAGACGAGCTGGATAGAGCGTCGAATAGTCTTCCCGTCGACAAGACGGTCCGTGACGAACTTATGAAGTATGCTCGAGATCAATGTCTGATAGGGGATGCCTTCTTCCAGGGATCTCTTCTTCAGACTTTCGAGAACTGCCTCTGAGATACGGATGTTTACATTGCGTGTTTTCCGTAATCTTTGAATCGTCTGCCCAAGTTTCCGAAGATCCTTATTCGAGATTGAGCGGTAAGAGTGAGCCGATTGTTCGATTGCTCGTTCCCGTTTATCTAATTTTGTCCTCATGGCTGCTTCCTTTGATATTGGTTCTTCTGCTCTTCCCAGATGATGCCCATATGAGGAAGGAATCACAAAATATACACAATGTCAACATCTTTGTCGCCGACAGCGGCCGAGACGTACCTCATATAATCTGGGATTAAACGAAATATGGCGTGATTGCTCATCGGAGAGTCGGTTGTGCGATGTCTATATTGAGTACCAATAACGAGAATTCTGGAGAGTCTCCCAGATGTCAGTAAACTCGTATTTCAATCGAGGGCGTTGGGTCAGGCTGCAAGCTTGCATCTGGATCTCCTAAATGGCAACGGTTGGCACGACCAGCTGCCCCCTGACTGCGAAAACTACAAACGCCGAACAAAGTATCCGAAATAAAGGATTAAGCAAATGAAGATCATAACCGTTTCGTCGCTGCTCCTGCTTCATCTAGTTGCTCAACCAATGGATGCTCAGGAGACTTCCATTCACGAAAATCGGATGACGGTTTTTGGAAGTGGAACGATCGACGTTCCTGCCGACCGGGCCAGATTGAATTTTACCGTCAAAGGCTTTGGTTCCACTTTGCATGAAGCGGTAACGGTGGCACGGACGAAAGTCAACGAGATTACGAGTTCGCTGATTGCTCAAGGTCTCAAAGAATCCGACTTTTTCACCTCCCGGTTCGTAAGCGGTGATAACTTTGAAGGGAAGGCATTCCTCTCGTCACGCAGAGACTTTCGGGCACAAATCGACGTTAGTGTTACAATCGATAGCCTTGACATACTCGAATCAGTCGTCAGTACGCTGAGCAAGGGGAACCTGGAGAGACTCTCCGATATCTCGTTCTCGCTGAGAAGTGATTCTAGCATGAAACTTGAAGCAAGGAGGCTAGCCGTCGAAAATGCCCAAATAAAGGCGGGAATTATGGCAAAGCAAATGGGCCTCGAGGTTGGAAGAGCACTCTCAATCGAAGAGTTACTCTCATATAATGATACTGACTTCTATATTCCCGAGAATCGGGCACTAGCCCTCCAAGCAGGTTTCATAAGGTCTGGGGGTGCGAGCTTCTTTGCACAAAGATTTGGCGTCAAATCGGGAGTAAGGATAACCTTTGAGATCACCGGTAAGATGAGCAGCAAGTAATAGTAGTATCAGGATATCGCGTAGATGAGCCTAATCGAGATACGTCATGAATGCCGATAGATGAGTTGGGTACATGGGAAGAGGACAAGATCTCACTCAGACAGGTATAGATTCCTTCATTTATTTTCCGGAGGAGTCTTGATTCGTCAGTTCCTTCTCCCACGGTCCGAAAGTTCTGAAGTTTTCAGACACGTCGGCTCGAAGAAGGGCCGCACTATTTTTTCTGAGCAAAGTAAACAAGTGAAAGAGCGCAAACATGAATCGTGGATATATACTCGCTGGAATTTGGTCCTTTGGGATAGCATTCTCTCATGCCCAGACCATGAATTCATTCCTCCTTTCCCAGGCTCGCTCACTAGTTGAAAAGGGAGATTACCTTTATGCGGCCCGGATGTTCAATGCCGTTGCGGAATCGTCGAGCGACTCCAGCGAAATTGCCGACGCGCTCTATGGAGTGGTCATTTGTGGAGATCGTGTGGCCCAGGTGTTCTCAATCCGCAAGAGAACATTGCTGGGATTTGACCCGAACGGCACATCCACCGTTCAAACGGAACTGACGAGAGCTGTCGAATCAGATGTCGATTCGTTGTCCGATCAAGGTATTTATCTCAAATTTGGTGGACCAGATGGATACGATTGTTGGAACGAAAACACCTCGATAAGAGAATTGCTTTCTACGAAATTCTCCACGACCGCCGCGGGCGAACTCGCCGCTTACGACCTCGTCCCAAGAGATACAAGCGGCGATCCTCGTGTGGTTATTAAACGTGGAAATGCGTTTCTTCGAAGGTATCCCAAGTCTGCGTTCAAATACGACATTTTCCACATTCTTGGTAGGGCCTGGCAAGACCTATGGGAAATTTCATCATGGCACGATGAAGGACGTCTGACCGAAGCCGAAAAAGGACATCCTGAGAAATTTCGAGAACAAGCGATTCGCAATCTCACTCTGGCGCGGTCTAATCAGGGCAAATTGGTCAAGTTGAAATGGGACTCAGCCTCGGAGAAGGTTTTAAAGGAACTGAGCCGCAAAGGTTACTCTCACTCGATTTTCTACTTAAATACAGAATGAATTTCGGCTCGTTCGTATTGCGTTTAGTGTGGAATTAATCGAGAAATGGCAAGAGTTCCTTATCCATGCACCAACGGTTCGTGTTCCGGGCTCGATGAAAACCTCCTCGTTCGCTCCCTGACAACAGCGATCATCTTCTCCAATGGCTAGTTCGCGCCCATTTCAGGCTGGCTGTGGATCTTCACCGGAATCTCCTACCATTCGGAATGTACAGCTTGACTCTGATATTTTTTTTCGGCTCTTTGTTCCATGGCTTGTTTTCCAGTGGTTCATTGTTGTTAAGACAGTGAATTGTTTGTGCCTACTGGATGATAAGCCTTTTCCTTTCCCCCTTCAACTAAATTTATACACTCTCCAAGATGCTACCGGAGAATCATCATGATGAAGATTTCTTCGCTGATGATACTTCTCGCGTTCATCTCATCGTGTGATCGCGATCCCGTAGGGGTTTCGTCCCCCAAGTCACCGGGAGATAAACTGCCTGATCCGACAGCTACGTTGATCGCATCAAAGACCTCCTTGCGTTATGGCGGAGAATACATTACTCTCTCATGGAGCACCCATAATGCAACCCGCGCATCCATTTCTCCAAACCTTGGCGCGGTATCTCTTTCAGGCGATACCACTATCATGGTGAGGTCGACAACAACGTTTGTACTGGCAGCGTCTAACGGTAAAACCTCAGATTCGGTCGGCGTAACCATCATGGTTTCGCTCCGGTTTGAGTTTGTTTACCCTCTCGACACGACCAATCAGTGGACGTACAGATATCACTTCGCGTATGGAGAATGGACTCCCCGCGAGTCGGCCGTATCTTATGAAATCTGGGGAACTCATATCTGGTCGATCAAATCGAGAGCCTCTACAGATAGTGAACAGACCTACACGCTCAACGATGTCAGGTTTGATACTCTCGTAGAAGGTGGAAATGTGTGGCCTTCTCTTCAGAATCAGGAGTTCTCGATTCAAGTCACTACGGAATCCATCCATTTAACTTGGCCGGATAGACCCCCCAGGATTTTCTGGTACATTCCTCGGTTTCCAAGTGTGCCAAGCGATACTCTATGGATACCTTCAGCAGAACCTTATTCTGACCATGCAAAATATGTCAATAACATCGGCCTTGTTCATTACTCAACTTTTTTCATTAGCGCGAATTTCCGCAAATTCGAGTCACTGGACTTGATTGATACGTCCTTGCATCACTAAGGAATTGGCATCCGTGTTGCTCCAAATTCCAAATACTTCTCACATGCTCGCAAACCAGCATCGCCCAACATGCTAAAGTACGACGCTGAACGCCTGCTTAGATATGAGGAGTCCCTTTCAATGGTTTGGAGTTTGGGGAGTGAATCTATTTGTAGTTCGCAAGACGGCAGCGCATCTGCGCATTCGTAAACTTACCGGAAAGGAGCAGATAAGGATGAAACCAATCACGTGCATCCGAGTATTGATTGTTCTTGTCTTCACAACGTTCAGCCCAATCTCTGCGCAGTGGGTGCAAACTAATGGGCCCTTCGGAGGTCATGTGTACGCTCTCGCCGTGTCGGGTACGAATACCTTTGCAGGTACCTACGGACGCGGCGTATTCCTTTCCACCAACAACGGAGCTACCTGGACCGCCGTTAATAGCGGCCTTACACAACCATCTGTTGTGTCGGTCATCGCCTCGGGAACGAATGTCTTTGCCGGGACTCCGGGCGGCGTCTTTCGGACGACCAACAATGGTACGAGCTGGGATGAGGTCAATACGGGTCTCACAACTACCTTTGTTCAATCGCTCGCCGTCTCGGGGTCCAATATTTTTGCCGGAACGGGGGGCAGCGGAGGTGTCTTTCTCTCCACCAACAACGGTGCGAGCTGGAGTCCCGTCGATTCCGGATTGACAAATACTGATATAAGGTCACTCGCCGTCTCGGGCACGAATCTCTTCGCCGCGGCCTATTTTGGGGGAGTGTTTCGCTCGACCGATAACGGCACAAGCTGGACTGCGGCCAACACCGGCCTGGATTTTCCTGACGTTCGGTCGCTCGCTGCATCAGGCGCGAATCTCTTCGCGGGAACTTTCGGCGGAGGCGTCTATCGCTCCACCAATAACGGCACGAGCTGGGCTGCCGTCAATACCGGCCTGGCACATCTCGAAGTTCAGTCGCTCGCCGTCTCGGGCACGAATCTTTTTGCCGGGACTGGGACCGGCGGAGTCTTTCTCTCCACCAACAACGGCACAAACTGGACGGCGGTCAATTCTGGATTGACAGTGACAGATGTTCGGTCATTCTCCATCCAGGGAGCGAATCTCTTTGCGGGAACCAATGGCGGCGGGGTCTTCCGCTCGACGAACAACGGGTCAAACTGGACGACTGTAAATACCGGCTTATTAAATGCGACTGTCTTCTCACTCGCCGTCTCTTCCAACGGGCCAGGAGACACGAGCATCTTTGCCGGGACTTTTGGCGCCGGAGTCTCCCGTTCAACCGACAACGGTACAAGCTGGACTGAGGTCAATTCTGGACTGACAAATACTGATGTTCGGTCCCTCGCAATACTGGGCGCCAATCTCTTCGCCGGGACATATAGCGGGGGCATCTTTCGCTCGACTAACAACGGAACGAACTGGACTGCCGTCAATACCGGTCTCAATACTATTAACCCACATGCATTCGCCGTTTCGGACACGATTATCTTTGCGGGCACCACCGACAATGGCGTGTTCATCTCAACCAACAGCGGCTCCGACTGGACTCCCGTCGATTCCGGTTTGACAAATCCTTACGTTTACTGCCTCTTAGTCTCGGGCACCAATCTCTTTGCAGGGACCATCGGCGGCGGGGTCTTTCGCTCGACGAACAACGGCACGAGTTGGTCTAGCGTCCATACGGGCTTAACGTCTCTTTATATTTACTCACTCGCTGTCTCGGGCCCGAATCTCTTTGCGGGAAGCGAGGGTGGAGGAGTATTTCTCTCGACCAACAACGGCTCCAGCTGGACTCTCGCCAACAACGGTATGGGTGCCACTACCGTTGCGTCACTCTGGGTCGCCGGTCCGAATGTTTTTGCCGGGACTGCCGGCGGCGGCGTGTATCTTTCGACCGACAACGGCACAAGCTGGTCCGACGTCAGTACAGGCTTCGACTATACGACTATTTACGCTCTAGCTGCTTCGGGCCGGAATCTCTTTTTCGGGACTTTTGCCGAGGGAGTTTGGAGGAGGTCGTTGTCGCAAATGGTCACTTCCGTGGAGAACTGGGGGAGTCTCCCTTCCCGATTTGTCCTTGAGCAGAACTATCCGAACCCTTTCAATCCAAGTACCACCATACACTTCTCACTTCTTCATTCAGGGGAAGTGAACCTCCGAATCTTTAATATTCTTGGCGAGCAGATTGCGACTCTGATCTCTGACCGCCTAACCGCAGGACCTCATGAGCTCGAATGGAACCCGCACCATCTGCCCAGCGGAGTCTACTTCTACCGGTTGCAGGCGGGTGCCTCCGCCGAGACCAAATCATTGATCCTTCTGAAGTGAATGGCAGACTATACATGACTGTCGTTTAGTTGTTACTACAGGTTGACCGATGCAGCCCTAGCACGCTAAGGTTCATGGCACAATCAAAAACTTTGTGGAGAGTGAGATGAATGCCCATAGTAGCTATATGGTAAAAAAGTGGGAAGAAAACTCGTACGCCCAAATCTCGCCAAATTCCAAGTTGACCAAAGCGTCGGTTGAGTATCAGGTCACCGGAGAAATAGACGGAAAGGCGCTCGTCGAATACCTGATGTTCTACCGCCACTTTGACCCAAATGATCAGCATAAGTCTTCGGCGTCATATATCGGGCTCATCCGGTTTGATGGAAAGCTGAAGGATAAATCAGGCACTTTTGTGCTCCAAGACCATGGCACTTTTGATGCTGGGGGAGCGAGCTCAGTTTTGCAGATTATTGCAGGATCTGGTACAGGTGCGCTTCGAGGAATTATAGGAACCGGGAAGTATCTCGCCAACAAGGAGGGGTATTTCCTTGACCTGGATTATGATTTGCCCCAGTGATCCGAAGGTCAATAAACTCTCAAATGGAGAAGATCGGCGACCCTCCACCCGGTGCGAAACAGCAGACTTTGGTCTTTGAAGCCGCTTCCGCTTTGCGCCGCCTGGTGAATAGGATGGGGTAGCGCAAAAAGTCAAATCTGGCGGCTTGTGTTGAGAGTGGGGAGTGCACAATTCGGATTCTCCGGGATTTGGACCGGAAACAACAGTGAGACCCAGGTACGGATACGGGTTGAAAGGCACCGTGCCGCAGATCGACGTTAGGATGACATGGGTTGACAGAGATGATTTCTAAAACCAGGATGCTCTTTCTGGTTCAAAACCTCAGATGGAAAGAGATTGCAAGAGGAATCCAGGACAATCCCAGCCTGATCGATGTGCGCGATAAGAAAGGGCGCAATTGGCTGCATCTGTGCTGCAGCAATAACCTCCAAAAGAAGGGGTTGAAGCCTGAAGATAGCATCAGGACGGCCGAAGTTCTCATCAAGGGTGGAATCGATATCAACGTGGGGGCTTTCAGCCAGGGGGATTGGAAGGCGACACCTCTATGGTATTCTGTCGCCTTCGGAAGGAATGTTGCCCTCTCAGAGTATTTGCTTGCCTCCGGCTCCGACCCCAATTATTGTCTGTTTGCCGCAGCCTATAACGATGACGCGAAGGCAATCCGATTGCTTATCCGCCACGGAGCGGAAGGGTCTCTCTCACCGGTGTTTCTTGCCGCTGTTCAGTCGAATCGACTCTCCGCCGCTGAGGAGTTGCTGAATCTTGGCGCAGATGTGAACTTTCAGGATCGAAAGGGAATGACGGCGCTTCATTACCTTCTCAAGCGAGGACGTGACATCAAATACGTTCGCATGTTGCTCAAACACCGGGCTCGGACGGATATCAAGAATGTAACTGGGATCTCAGCTGCAGACATTTTAATGCGAAAAAGGGATCCTCAGTGGCGAAAACTTGTTAGTGCCCCAAGAGGCAAATGTTAGACACAGGGAATATATTATGACAACGATAAAAAAGGAGACGCTTCAGTTTCTCAAAGATCTGAAGTCGCATAATAACCGGGACTGGTTCAATGCGAATAAGGATAAATTCGTCCGTGCAAATGAGAACTTCACGGAGTTCGTTCAAGGGCTGATCGGCGAAGTTTCCAAATTCGACAAATCTGTCTCAGGGCTTGATGCTAAAGAATGCGTATTCCGCATTTACCGCGATGTCCGGTTCTCGAAAGATAAGTCGCCTTACAAAACACACCTTGCGGCGACGTTGATGGGAAGAGGAAGAATGTGCGGAGTTGCCGGCTATTATTTACACCTGGAGCCGGGCAACGCTTTCCTTGCAGGAGGCGTACATATGACAGATCCCGAAAACCTCAAAGCGATCCGAGAAGAAATCAGTAGCAATGGAAAGGTCTTTTTGAGAATTATTGCCGACAAGGAGTTTAAGAGCACTTTTGAGATTGTAGGGGAAAAACTGGTCAAGGTTCCTCAGGGATTCGATAAGGAAGATCCGATGGGAGATTATTTGAAGTTTAAGGAACTGATGATCCACCATTCAGTTAACGACAAAGAAATCCTGTCCGACGGTTTCACATCTTATTGTGTGAAGATTATCAGGAGGATGGTGCCGTTTAACTCATTTCTGAATAAACCGATGGTTAAGTCACGATAACGACTCGTGCGCAGATGAAGGAATAATGCGCTCCCCACGTCTATGGTGCGATGCTGCGCCAATTGTGGAGCGCCGTGTTCGATGAGGAGATACGATGGAACCTAAAGTCATATTCGTAACCGGGACAACTTCGGGCTTCGGCCTCTCGATGGCGGAGAGGCTTGCATCAGAAGGCCACACGGTGATTGGAACGAGCAGAAATCCCGAGAAGATGAAACCGAGTTTCGAGCTTTTGAGACTTGACGTCACCTCAGAAGCTTCGGTAAAACGGTGCGTCTCCGAGTTACTTGCTCACCATCCGGTGATCGATGTTGTGGTTAATAATGCCGGTGTGGCAGTGACAGGCGCAATTGAGGAAACTCCCCTCGAGGATGCACGAATGCAATTTGAAACTAATTTTTGGGGCCCGATACGAGTTCTCAAGGAGATTCTCCCCGCATTGCGGCGCCAACGGCGGGGTCACATTATCAACATCAGTTCACTCGCGGGCCTGATTGGAATCCCCTATCAGGGATTCTACACGGCCTCGAAGCATGCGCTCGAAGGTTATTCCAAATCATTGAAAGCGGAAGTAGAGCCTTTCAACATCAAGGTGACTCTTATCGAACCAGGATTCTTCAGAACGAATCTACAGAATTCTTCCCACCTTGCAAAAGAGCGTGTCCCTGATTACGATGGCATTCGTCCCAAGGTGCTTGCCGCTATTAGGGAATCGGTCGATAATGCCCCCCCAGCAGAGATTGTGGCGGCTGTTATCTCCCGGGTTGTTAATACCAACAAACCCCGCTTTAAGTATCGCGTTGGGAATCAGGCCAAGTTCCTTCCCATTCTCGACTTTTTCCTCCCGAAGATTTTTGACAGTGGACTCAAGAAAAAGTTCAAGTTGTCGTAAGATCGCCTCTGATGACGCGTACTCATCACTATCCTCTAAAACATTCGGCGTGAAAGGAGTCGTGCAATGAAAAAAATCGTTTCTATGAGGCATCAGGTTCGCCTAATTATCGTGACAGGTTGCGTGTTGGTGCTGTCGGTCTCGTCTTTGGCGCAGGCAAATGATTCCACTGTTCACGGTGTTGCGAGGAACATGGGTCAGATGACATTTATGACAGTGCCGGGACTCCCGACATGCACGCAAGGCTCTGTACAGAATGGCGACCCTTCAAAGGGCCCTTCTATCATCTTCGCCAAGATGGCAGCGGGCTGTATAATTCCGTGGCACTGGCACACACCAAACGAACATCTCATGATCGTGAGCGGTGTCGCCAGCGCAGAGATGAAGGGTGAAAAGCCGGTTACGCTTCGGGCAGGAGGTTTTGCGATAATGCCTTCTCACCACATTCACCAATTTCGCGCCATCAAAGACTGTGTGTTGTACATCTATTCCGACGCAGCGTTCGATATTCATTATGTGGACGGGCAGGAAAAGGAAATCCCACCCGACGAGGCGATGAAGGCCGTGAAGGAAACAGCGGCGAAGGAAATGAAGTAGACCTGGAATTACGACGTACGTGCATTTCTCGTCCGGGGATTTTCGGCTTACGTCCTCACACAGCTACACAAATGTCAATGCTTTTCGCTAGGCCCTGGGTCCGATTGGCCATGCTCGTCGGAGTTGGGTACGCCTTCGTTGGAATAATCTTCCCACTGCCGACCTCTCAAGTGTGGGCGTGGCGCCTGGCAGCATGGATACTGAGCGCTATTGGATACGGTGCCCACACTATGTACGAATATGTTGGGTTGGGTAACTCTCCACGTTTAACCGCAACGCGCGTCTCTTCGGCTGCCGCGTTCGGGGCATTTCTCATTGCCGGTGCGGCGATCGTGCGTTCACTCTTCGTCGGGGGGGGCCCGAATACCCTTCTGGGCATCGCAATCGTGGCCTGGCCGGCAATCACCGGGGTCTCTGCGTTCCTTGTGGCACTTGTTACAACTACGGCGTTGGACAGAATTCGGGGGGAATAGGCAGGGTGATGGGACGTGAGAGTAATACGCTTGGCGGGGGGTATCGCAGGTTCTGGCTATTCAGATATGCTGCGATTCTGAAACATTGTTGGGGGATTACACAGTTCCTCACTGATGGCGCGCGATTACAGAGATTAATGAGGAATACCAAGACTCATCTGGCTCTCCTCTTAGTCATATCAGGCTCGGATATCGGCTTGGGTCAAACCAATCCGTATACTACGTCTTTCGATGTCTTTCCCCTGAAACGACAACTGGATTATATCTACGATTATTACACCGAGTCAACAACGACCTGGCTTGTCTGGGTCCAATCGATGCACGTCGACTCAGGTTCAGTTGAGTACATCGTGCGTGACTCTCTACCCGAGGATGATTCAGTCCTTACCTGGAATATCGAAGAAAGAAAGGCGCTCTGGCATCGGATTTATACTGACTACGACTTTCCTTACCAAGATACATCCTTCTGGACCTACGATACGAGTATTATTTCCCTGCACGAGAGTCTGTCGGGCTTACATGAGCTTTCAGCATCAGATCTTGTCTGGAATTTTCCAATCAGTCATCCGGACACAACATCCACCCACGTTCACCGATTCTCGGATAGTTCGAGAGCTCTGGCTAGCAAGCTCTGGAGCATAAAAAGACCCGATTGCGGAGGAGGAGATGACTCCCTCTTGTTCTCCGAGAGCAGCGGACTCTTCCTTCGTAAAGCTTCATCTTTCTATGGAGGGTGTCATAACACCCACACCAGTTGGGACTTGATGGTCCGATTACGCGGAAATCCCTTCTTATCCGTCCTAGAACCAACTAAATACCCCTCCACTTTCGTTTTAGAACAGAACTATCCGAATCCGTTTAACCCACGCACACAAATTGATTACATTCTTCCTAAGTCCGCAACAGTCTCGCTGCGGTTATATGATCTTTTAGGCCGGGAAGTCAAAACACTTGCCGAGGGCCCCCAAACAGCTGGGGCGCATTCTGTTATCCTGAATTCTGAAGATCTTTCATCGGGCGTGTATTTTTACCGACTCTATTCCGGGGAATCCGTACAGATGAGAAAACTCGCTATTGTGAAATAGTATCAGGTGATACCAGGTGTAAAGAAATTAAGATGATTCCGGCCACACTAGAGTACGTTAGGACGATCTGACTCTTGTTATCAAAGAAACCCATCAAGAGCAGTGGAATTTTTGCGATCCATGCGTTATGATTTATCAACCGTATCTCGAAAGGAGGATGATCAATGTCTCATATTGTGGCTGTCACCGGTGCGAGCGGTAACATCGGAAGGGAGTTGGTCCGTAGGCTTTTCCTTAAAAATGTGAGGGTCCGCGTTATCGGTCGAAATCATGAAAAATTATCTTCCTTCGTAAGTCAGGGTGCCGAGGAGCGGGTAGGCAACCTTCAGGATGCGGCTTTTCTTACCGATGCGTTTCGCGGGGCTGATGCCGTTTTCGCTATGATCCCCGAACACCCCTTTCTCCCTGATTTCATCGCCGACAAGCGACGAACGGCGGCGAGTCTCGCCGAGGCAATAGGCTCTGCCCGGGTGGCGCGTGTGGTAGCTGTCAGCGCCATAGGCGTCAGCCCGCCCTCCGGCATAGGTCCCGCTGCGCCCCATGGAGAACTCGAAGCCTTGCTGAAATCGATTCCCGGGCTGTCGGCGGTCGCTTTGCGTCCCGCTTTTCTTATGGAGAACCATATGGGTAGCATTCCGTTTGTCAGGAATGCGGGCGTTAACGGAAGCGCGATCCTAGCTCATGTTCCGGTAGCCATGACCTGCACCAGGGATATCGCTTCCATTGCCTCCGAATATCTTGTCAAACCGGACTTTAAGGGATTCACAATTCGTGAGCTGCTTGGTCCTCGCGACTACACACTCCGCGAGACTACGACCATCCTGGGGGCAGCGATAAATAAGCCGGAATTGCCCTACATTGAGCTTCCTTATGAAGGCTTGCACAAGGGTTTGGTTGATGCGGGGTTCTCTCCGAATGCGGCCGATTCCCTGGTCGAATTGCAGAAGGCATTTAATGAAGGACTGATTCGCAGTGCGGTGCCTCGAAATCAATTGAACACAACACCCACATCGCTCGAAGATTTTGCCAGAGAAGTCTTTGCACCGGCCTATCGATCCGCCTGATCAGGCTGGGATGGATCCCGTTGCTTGCTATCTTCTTACGAAATATCACGAAGGTCTCCATCTTGTATATTTTGGGTGAAACCGTAGCACATCGATAATGCCACAAATACTTTTATGGTGAATAAACTCAACCGCCCATGAACAAACCTATTGCTGATACGGACAAAATTTTTGCGGGATCCATGCCGGAGATTTACGAGAAGTATCTCGTGCCACTCATTTTTGTACCTTACGCAGAAGACCTCGCGAATCGGATCCGTGTGAAACCTCCTGGTCGGTTGCTCGAGCTCGCGGCAGGCACAGGAGTTGTCACGCGTCATTTATCATCGGCGCTCGCTGAAAATACGCAGATTGTCGCCACAGATCTGAATCAGCCGATGCTCAATCAGGCTTCCAGGGTAGGAACAGCTCACGCAGTCGAATGGCGCCAGGCTGATGCGATGCAGTTGCCTTTCGAGGACGGCAGTTTTGATGCCGTTGTGTGCCAGTTCGGAGTCATGTTTTTCGCTGATAAGCCCAAGGCATTTTCCGAGGTTCGGCGAGTGCTCAAACCCGGGGGGACGTATATCTTCAACGTCTGGGACAGAATCGAAGAGAACGAGTTCGCGGATATTGTGACGATCTCACTTTCATCTCTTTTCCCCAAAGACCCGCCGCGATTCCTTGCCCGTACACCCTACGGCTACTATGATCGCCAAGCCATCGAGCGAGACCTGGCCAATGGGGGATTTACTTCGCCGAAGATCGAAAATCTCCCCGCGCGCAGTCGGGCACCATCTTTCCAAAATCCCGCAGTCGCGTACTGCCAGGGGACACCACTCAGGAATGAGATCGAGGCCCGTGATGCGTCGCTGCTGGGCAGAGCTACGGACATTGCCGCGGAAGCTATAGCGAGAAAGTTTGGTCGCGGAGCTGTCGACGGCAGGATTAAGGCCCATGTCGTCTCGATCGTGAAATGAGGTTTTATCGGGGAGGACCGCCCTACCAAGCCTTCGAGCTGGAAAAGGGTTCATTGAACCGGCGATTATTGCGGATGTTGGGAAACTTATCCCCATAGAATGAGTAGAACGTATTAGACTGTGCGTTCTTTTGATTGGGGGAGATACCAGCGAATGGTTTCGAGCGATACCACCTCACTTTCATCTCATGAACCATGGTGATTCTGGCCGGCAGTGATTTTCATGGCGATCTATCAGCATATGAATGGTTTTCTCAGCAAATGCTCCACACACGGGCCGACGTCGGCATCGTCGCGGGTGATCTGACTAGCTCCAGGGGATCGTCAAGTTCCGAAGAGTTGAATATCAAGAGCCTTCTTGCAAAGGCTGCAAAGCCAGTTCTCTTTCTCATGGGTAACGATGATCGGGCGGAATGGATGAGCCAAGGAAATCTGGTGAATATCGACCAGAAGCAGGTTCGGATCGGAGCACACCAGTTTGTGGGTTATCAATATACAAATCCTTTCATCGGAGGGATCTTCGATAGGACGGAAGAATTGCAGGAACGTGATCTTGCCGCATTGAAACCCGCAGTAATGCCGAACTCGGTTTTGATCACTCATGGGCCTCCGCGCGGGATTCACCACCTGACGAGGCCGCAGAAACATGTGGGGAGGGTTGCCCCCAAGAAATTTGGCAATACAACCGGACCGGTTGG
>JACXTT010004538.1_pt1 | contig 20588 bp, 16 predicted proteins | sample 9270951 | NCBI WGS metagenome assembly JACXTT01 (sample SAMN15532306, study PRJNA645909) | rock metagenome | isolation source: weathered quartz diorite | place: Puerto Rico | collected 2017-06-21
CTGCCGAGCTCAGCGCGCCGGAACTCATCCGTAGCACCGAGGAAGAAAAGCAGCAGCAGATCGAGACGCTCAGGGCCTTCCAGGAGCGGAACAAGGATCGCGCTCCCGACGCGCTGAAGCGCCTCAAAGAGGCCGCCAAACAAAACCAGAACCTCTTCGAAGAACTGCTCGAAGCCGCCAAGGTCTGCTCCCTCGGCCAGATCAGCCAGGCCCTTTACGAAGTGGGTGGGCAGTACCGTCGCAACATGTAAGCAGCTACAGATACCTATAAAGAAGGGGGCCCAAAGGCCCCCTTCTTTTGTTGAGCATTAGCGCGCTCTACTTCAACACCGGCTCATCCATTTGCAGACGGAAGTCCCCGGCCTGAGGCCCGGCCACGATGGCGATGGCCGTGAGGGCTTTGGGATCCACGCCAACGAAATCAGAGAAGGTGAAAGTGAATGCCTTCCACTCGGGACCGGCGACAAAGCTCTTTTCGCCGGGACGGTAGCCGCCGAGGCTGCTGTAGAGGAGCACGCGATAGGTCTGCCCATCGCCCTTCGCCCAGAAGGTGAGGGCCTTGCGGGCCAAGACATCCACCGGCGAGAAGGCCTGATCTCCAGGGCACCAGATGGCGCCCGCCCAGGCGTAGGGCAGCCCGGGGGCCACGCTGCCCTGAATGACGAGTGAGCCCTTCGTGCCCGCGGCGCCTTCCGATGCGAGCTCCAACTTCGCCTGGCTCTTGCCGCCGGCCATGGTATCCGTCGTGGGCGCCCAGCCCATCCCGAAGGGCGCCTTCATGCTCGTTTCAAAATCTCCCAGGCTCCCCGCGTTTGCAGCGAGATCGCTGCTCTTCGGATCTTTGGGCAGGGCGGCCAGGGCAGCGCTGCGGTCGAATGCGATCCCCGCCTTCCAGATGCGCGTAATGGCCCGAGTCGCGGTGATGTCCGTGGTGGGATCCCCCTTCACAAGGAGGAGATCGGCGCGAAGCCCAGGCGCGATACGGCCCCGATCGTCCAGATGAAAGTAGTGCGCGGGTCCGGCTGTCGCGGCCTGGAGGGCCTCCAATGGGGTCAATCCCGAGGCCACCAATCGTGTGAGTTCGCCATGAAGACTCGCGCCGTGGGTGGTGCCGGGGTTGGGGGCATCCGTGCCCGCGAGAATAGGAACACCAGCGGCCTTGAAGGCGCGCATGGAGGCCACGGCGTGGGCGTAGTTCACGTTGCTTCCCTTCATGACGGGAAAGCTGCTGAGCAGCTGTCCCTTCTGTCCGCCGGCCAACCAGGGTTGGATGCGGGCATCCTCCCAAAGTTCCTTACCTGGCCCGAGATGGGCGACGGTCGCGTTCACCGAAAGGGTGGGCACGATGAAGGCCCCTTTGGCCTTGGCGAGCGCGACCACCTCCGCATCCGGCGCCGTGTTCTCGAAGGTGTGGACGAGGCCATCCACGCCAGCCGTCAGCGCCATCTTGGCATCCTCAAGGGATCCGATATGGGCCACCGCCAAGCGTTTCCTTGCGTGAGCCGCCGCGACAAGAGCCTTCACCCGGGCCGCGTCCAAGGTGGGCAGGGACATGCCGTAGGGACGGCCGTCATCGATGACAATCTTCAGATAATCGGATCCCTCGGCGAAGCGCGCGGCCACGAAGGCTTCGGCGTCTTCAGGCTTGGACACCGTGGGAATCTTGATGTCGTATTCCGTGCCGTGGCCGCCGGGCGCCGTGGCCAAGGTGCCCGCGCTGCGCAGATCCGCCTGATCCGCTTTCGGGTGGGCCTTCAGATCCTGAGCCAGCGTCGCATCCGTGAACATGTCCAGTTCCGTCGTCACTCCGAAGAGCAGGGCCTGAGGCAGGGCGGCGTCATAGACGTGGGTATGCGCATCGATGAGCCCGGGGAGCAACGTATGCCCCGCCCCATCGATGAGCTCGGCCCCTTCCGGAGCCTTCAGCCCCTTGCCGACCGCCGAGATCTGGCCTCCTTTGACGAGGACGGTGTCGGCGTCCAGCACCTTGGCGCCGTCGAAGATGCGCACATGGTGGATGAGGGTCGGGCGCTCCTGGGCGACGAGCCCAAGGGAAAGGCCGAGTAGGCAGGTCGAACGAACAAGCATGAACACTCCAGAGGAAACTCCACTTTGAAGCGGGCCCCAATGCTCGAACAACCCCCGCGTCGATCAGCAGAGGGTTGACCCCGCCGAACGGCGGAGTCTTCACCCTTGCATCGGGGAAGTTTTCGTGGAGCCTGGAAGTATGGCCACCCTTCTTCCTGAACTTCGCGGCAGGGCTCTCGATGGGCAGGGGATGACCTTGCCTGCGGAACTGCCACCCATGGCCGTCGTGCTCATCGTGGGCCTGCGACATGAAGCGCGTCTTGATGTGGGTCAGTGGAAGCGCGCCCTCGATGCTGCTGGCGTGCCCTGGATCAGCCTGGCGGTCTCTCCCGAAGAGCTTCCCGCCGAAGCCATGACGCCCATCGCCGAGGCGATGCGGGCTCGCCTTGCCGAATCCCTATGGAGCCACACCGTGCAGATCCACGCGGGCGGGCCCAAGCTGTTGGAGACCTTCGGATGGGTGGCCGATGAATTTGCCAAGGTGCTCCTCGTTGAAAACGACGGCACCGTGCTCTTTAGCCACGCGGGCCCTTTCAGCGAAGCAGCTGAAGAAGCGCTACAAGAGCATCTTTAGTTCACGGCGCGCATCCAGCCTTCGATCTTCTGGCTCACATCCATGGCTGAAGGCGGCTCCAGATTGCTGAGCACGATGATCACGGCGTCTCGGACGGGATCGAGCACGAGAGTCGTATTCACACCCATGGTGCCGCCTGCCCAGCCGGAAGGTCCCTGAGGCTTCATCACTTCGGTGGGCAGAATCGCGGGCATGTCTCCCCCATTGAGCATCCAGGCGCTCAGCGCGGGGTTAAGGAGGCGATGCGATTGAAGGGCTCGAACGAAGCGCAATAGGTCGGGAGCGGTGCTGTAGCCGCCTCCTGCGGCACTGCCTCTCGCAGGCAGGCCGTAGGTATTCGCGCGCCAAGGACCCTTCCCGCTCTTCGTATATCCAGTGGCTCGGTTCGCCACCACCTCATCCACTTGATAGGAGGCGGTGTCCTTCATACCCGCGGGTTCGAAGACGTGATCGTGCACGTAGTCGTAGTAGGACTGTCCACTCACCTTCTCGATGATGGCACCCAAAAGGATGTAGCCCCCATTGGAATAAGCCCGCTGCGTGCCTGGTGGAAAGGCCAAGGATTGATTTTCGAAGAGAGGAATGAAGTCCGCGTTGGTGCGGAAGCGGGCCTTGGAGGCTGCCTCAAAGGCTGGACCAAAAAAATCGCCGATGCCCCCCGCCATATTGATGAGGTGACGCACCGTCACCTTCTTGCAGGCCTCCGCATTGGCATAGTCCGGCACGAACTTCCCGAGTGGATCCTCCAAACCCACTTTCCCAGCTTGAAGCAACTGCAGGATCGCCACCCTCGTGAAGAGCTTGTTGAGGGAGCCCAGGTTGAACTTGGTATCCGCAGCGTTGGGCACCTTCAATCCCCGATCCGCGAAACCGTAGGACTGATGAAGGAGCAGCTTTTCGCCGCGGGTCACCAGCACGCAGCCCGAGAAGACCTCTGCATCGACGCGCTGCTGCAGAAAATCGAGGACCTTCGTCTTGAACGCCGCTTCGGAAAGGGGTGCCGGCGGCTCAAGGCTTTCGTTCGGCTCAGCTGGTTGCAGCTTCATCCCATTCAGATGGCCCGTCGGCTCCCATTCGAAGGTCATGCGCGACCACTCCCCGGACGCGCCCCGCACGAGCACCTCGGTGCTCGCCCCGTTGTGCCGCGACGCCTTCACATCCAACGTGCCCTGCTCCTCGCGCACACTCCGCCAGGCGCCCAGGCGAACATCTAGGGGACGCGCTTTCAGCGCCTCGGGAGACAGCATCTGCATCAAAACTGCCTTCAGTTGAGGTTCGCCAGCGTTGTAGGCCTGAATGAACTCCAAGGCCTTTTTTTCCGAGCCCGCAACTTGAGCAAACGCTGGAAGACAAAGCAAGAGAGCCGATCGAGTCATCGGAATCACAGAAGCTCCGCGAACGCTCGGCTCGGTGTTTCTCCGAGCCGAGATGGGAAGGCCATGGATCAGGGTTTGGGCGTAGGTGCAGGAGTAGATGTGGGCTTGGGGGCAGGCGAGGGCTTCGGTGTCGCTTTCGGCGTTTGTCCCAACTGGCGCTGCAGCTGTTCCACCTGACGCTGGAGGGCTTCCACCTGCTGACGGAGCGCCGCGACCTCAGACGCGTTGCGCGGGCTCAGCATCTTGAAGTGCTCGCCATTGCCAAAGCCTTCCATCTTCCAGGCCTTGGGCTTCATGAACTCCATCCCGTCGAATCCCGGAAGCTCCATCTCGTGGTCCTCCACGATTTTCCCGTCCTTCTCGACGATCACTCGCTGATGGTTGCCCTCGCGGAGGATCTTCACCTTGGGGATGACGATGACTTCATCCCTTTCGACCTTGCCGCCCTTTTTCACAATGATGTGCTGCTTGCCTTCTCCCTCTTGCTTGACCTCAACCTCCGGGGTCTCCACCACATTCTCGGTTTCGACCTTGCCGTCGCGCATGACGATGATGCGCTTGCGATGGGGGCCGTCTTCCTTCACTTCCACCTGCACACGGCGGGCCTCTTTCTGGGCTTCGATCGCCATCTCATGGGCCTTCATCGCATCGGCGTTCATCTCGCCCACATGGATGGCCATTGTCTTGGAATCCACCCGCATCTTCTCCACGTCCTTTAGGCTGTTGCGGATCCACGCTTCGCCTTCGGCATCGAGGGGCTGTTCTTTCCCATCGACAGTGTAGGTCTGCTTGTCGCCCTCCACCTCGTAGCGGCGCGCCTTGCCCTCCTTCTTTTCTGACAGTCGAAACTTGCCGTCCTTTCCTGCCACTACCGGCGCCTTCTCATCGGGCTGAAGCTTCACCTCGCCTTCGCTGCGCATGGAGAAGCGCTTGCCGGCTTCGATGACCTTGATGTCCCTCACTTGGGGTTCGGGCTTGTCCTGCAGAGCGTAGGCCGAGGCTCCAAAGGCGCTGAGGGCCAACCCCATGAAGATGAAATTGCGCAGGCGCGGCATGGGAAGAAGTTGAGGCTGAAGCAAACGATGGATGCGACGCATGAGGGGACCTCCGTGAGTGCTCAAGGCAAGAGAAGGAGTCAAAGGACGATGGGTTTCAAGGAGCGCGAGCGCTCGAGCGTATTCAAGGGCGTCTTTGCAAAGCCCCACGGCCGTGTCATCGCAGCAGAGCTCGCGCTCTTCACGAATGCGCGAAGACAGCCACCACACCGCGGGATGGTAGAACAGCAGGGTTTCGATGCCTGCCTGCATCAGGTTCACGAGGAAATCGTGGCGCCGGATGTGGGCCAGCTCATGGGCGAGAACGGCCTCCAATTGCGCAGGGGTGAGCTGCGTAAAGGCCGCCACCGGCAACAGGATGATGGGCCGAATCCAACCCGCCACCATGGGCACTTCCACTTTCGTGCTTCGGAGCAGGCGCACAGAACGACGCACACCCAGGGCCCTGGAGAGACGCGAAAGCACAAGATGCCATTCGGAGGGCGCGGGCGTGGTGCCCTCGGTCTTCAGGCGATGGACCATCCATAGCCCGCCACTGAGGCGCATGGCCAATAGGCCGGCCCCCGCACACCAAACGAACAGGATGGTGTCCAGCCAAGGCGCCAGGAACCCCTGCACCTGGGCCATCCATCCCAGCTCCACAGCCGTCGCCAACGCCTCCTTCGGTGGGAGGGAAACTGTCCCACCAGCCTTCGGCCACAGCAGCGCCAACGTGATCATCGGAGCCAGCGCCATCAGCCCCAAGCCCGTGCAGGCCACCACGTAGCGCGTTTCGGGACGACGGCGGACAAGGAAGGAGAGCGTCATCCATAGCAGAGCGCCCAGCAGGGCCCCTTGCCATAGGAAGTGGATCAGGGCCCACGCGACGGCTTGGGTGATGGGATGCATGGCGTTCATCGTTCACCTCCCTTGCCACCGTGGGATTCCAGCAAGCGGCGGATCTCCGCCATCTCTTCGGGACTGGTGCGAGAGCTCTGCAGCGCCCGCGTCACCAGCTGAAGGGCGGAGCCTCCGAAGGCCTTTTCCAAGAGGTCCCGCACCAGATGGCTTTGCGTCTGGGCCTCTGAAGCCGTGGCCCGATACCGATGGCCACGACCCTCTTCTTCCCGGTCCACGAGCCCCTTATCCGTCATGATCTGGAGCATCTTCAGGACTGTGGTGTAGCCCATATCCCGCTCTGTCGTCAGGACTTCCAACACCTCGCGCACAGTGCTGGGGCCCTGCTCCCAAAGCACCCGCAAGATCGCGAGTTCACCATCCGTGGGCTTGGGCAGGGGGTGGGCCATGGAACCTCCGAAGGATTTCGTAATGGAAGTGTACGAATCTCTTCGGAGGTTTCAACGATTTTCTTCGTAGGTGGTTTAGTCCGCTGGCCAAACATTGCTTCGGCGAAGTCACTCAGTCCGCGAAGTGTTCAGGTAGTGGCCCCCTAAGCATCTGATGAAGTGGCCCTTTTGACGTCCTCAAATGGGTCTCATACTCGCTCTGTTCTTAACCCACAGCCATTCCCAACTCAAGAACTCGCACAGGGTTCTCGTGGACGCTCTGTCCTTGGGGGGTTTTTTCCAACTCTTTTTTATGGCCTCAGGCCACTGTCCCGCCTTGGCGGCGGGCGCATTTGGAGGATGTATGTCCAAGAAGCTATCCCTTAACAAAGAGACCTTGCGCCATCTGAATGCGGAGGAGACAGCGATGATCGCGGCGGGGAGCCACCCCGTTCCCATAACCTGCCCAAACACAGTCTGCACTTCTCGTTGCCCCCTTGGTGGGATCGATTTCACCCGCCTCACTGACCCAGTGATCTTCAACCCCAACGTCGTCATCTTCTACCCTGCGGGCTACTGATTCTGAATCCGAAAAGGCGAGGAAGGGTTCAAGACCCTTCCTCGCCCTGGTGATCGGACATATGAAGCAGGGTTCATCAAAGAGGCCCGTAGGGGCCTCTTTCTGTGGGTTGAAGATTTATCCTCGTAGCGAAAAAGTGAGAGATGGGACGCGAGGCACGGGCGAGCGTGGCCTCTTGCCTGGAGGCGCATCGGGCCGGTGCTACCATTTCCCGCGATGGGAAAGACTTCATGAGCGCCAACGAAAGGGCGGCCATACGCCGCGAGCCCAAGCAACACCGCTCCCGGCAGACCGTTGAAGCTGTCCTTGAGGCGGTACCGCATGTGCTGAGGCGTCACGGCGCCGAAGCCATCACCACGAACCGCATCGCGGAAGTCGCAGGCGTCAGCATCGGCTCGCTCTACCAATACTTCCCTGACAAGCAGGCCATCTTCACGGCCCTGCATGAACGCCACGTCGACCAGGTTCGGCACGTGATTGAACGGACGATGACCCACTGCGTTGCCGCTTCATTTGAGGTATTCACGCAGGAGCTCGTGGAACAGCTGGCGAACGTGCACGCGAAAGACGCCGAGCTGCACGAGATCGTTTCCGCCGCCGTGCCTGGGGGCGCCCACGGCTTCAAGCGCGGGCTCCAGGCCACCTTCGAGCAGGTGATGTCGCCCACCAAGCAAGACCGCTATACCCCTGAAGAGACGAAGCGGATGCTCTTCGTCCTTCCGCGCATGGTTGAATCGCTGGTGCATGGCGTGGCTCACCAAGGGCAGTCGGTCTCGCGGGACTTCGCCAAAGACGAGGCCATCCGGACGGTCGCCGTCTATTTGAACTCGTGCCGGGACGGCCAGCTCAGACACTACTGAAACGCGTCGGCGTTCTCCTTAGCCCATCGACTGAATGGGATGGGCTTTCGCCCGATGACTTGCTTCACCTGATCCGAGACCGTCTCCAGTCGGCCTTCGCGCACCGCACGCCAGATATCGACGAGCGCGTCTGCGTAGGGGCCCTTGCCAGCCCAGCGGATCACGTCCGCATAGGCCTGCTTATCGGAGATCTCCTCGAAACGAACCCGCTTGCCAATGGCGCGGCCGATAATCGCAGCCATCCTTCCGTAGCTCAACGCTTCGGGACCGGTGATGACCAGGGAGTGGCCATCGTGATCGCGCGTGGTCAGGGCCGCGACGGCGACATCGGCGATGTCGTCCGGGTGGATGAACGCGATCTTTCCCTTCCCCGTCGAGGACTGCAGCACGCCTTCCTCGCGGATCGAGTCTGACCAGCCAAATGCGTTCAACATGAAGCCGGATGCCTGGATGAATGTGAACGCCAGTCCGCTCTCACGGACGGCTGCCTCGCCGCGCGCGTGCCACGGACCTGTCCCTACGCCGGTGCGCACGTCCAGCGTGGAGAGCTTGACCACATGCCGGACCCCGGCGGATTTCGCAGCGAACGCGACCGTGCGATCCCGCCGATCGAGATCCGGCCCCTCGCTCACGAGGAAGACCTCGTCGATGCCCGACAGCGCGGCCGCCAACGACGCGCCAGGCTTGTCGAGGTCCCCCACGTGGACATCGATCTGGCGGCCGAGGAGCGCCTTCGCCCTCTTTGCATTGCGTACGAATACCGACGGACGTTCCCCGCGAGCGATGAGGCGCTGGGCGACTCGAGATCCGATGTTCCCGGTGGCGCCGATGATCAAGTAACTCATTGGAGGCTGCTCCAATGCATGAGCACCTCGAGCGCCAACCGCTTCTGACCAGCCAGCGTGAAGTGCAGACCGTCCCCCATGAGAAGGTCGGCCGGGGGCGGTGTCCCCAGGTTGGTGAAGACATCTACTGCCGCCCCGTCGATGTCGCGGATGATCTTGGCGACGCGCGCCAGGTCCTCGTTGCGGAAGCGCACGCCGAACCGGGCGAGTCCCCAGTGCCCCGCCACCTGCGCTTCGTTGACTGCGGGTGGAGTGATCCACACACAGCGCGCCTCGGTCTCCCGTGACACGCGCGCACGCAGCTCCGCGACGTTGCGCGCCGTCTCCTCAGGATGGACGAGCGTCTTCGTCGGGTGCGGGCCTTGCGTCCGAGCGTCGTTTGTACCGATGAGAAAAAGGACCCAGTCGGGCTGCTGGCCGACGAGTTCCCCCACTCGGACCAGCGCGTGCGTGGTCGTATCGCCGCCGGTGGCGCTGACGACGACCGAAATTTCATCAGCTCCACGGCGCGCCGCCAAGAGCTCCCCGAGAATGACGGCCCAGGACTGGGGCTCTGAGGTGAGGCTGTCTCCGAACGCCACGACCTTGGCGCCTTTCCGCAAAGGAAGCCGGTCGACCATCGAGGCCACGGCTGGGTCGGCCAGCAGCTCGCCCGCCGCTTCCTTGGCTTCTGCCCTCATCCTGCCGAGCTCAGCCGCATAGTCCTCCGGCGGAAGCCCAAGCAGCGCGGCGTGGACTTCCTGGGAGAGTCCGGCACCTCCGGGCAGCGAAGCCAGGGTCCGCTCGGGTTGGATGACCTTCAAAAGCCAGCGCATCTGATCCGTCGACATCGATTGCAACTCCTGTTGTGCGAGAAGATGAAGCGTACCGAACGGCGTCAGGAGCGTCAGCTCGCGTTGTCCATTTCCTAAATAGCTGAAGGGGATAAGGATATGGACAGAGGTCTACGGCTTACTCAGATCCGCGCTACTCCTCCAACGAAACCCGACATTAACTTAGGCTTCCTCCCCCCTTCATCCGATGGAAGGGAAGTGCTCATCGGATTCCGCCACCTCCTGCTCACCCTGGCGGTGGGGGCGAGGCTTTTAGGGGATACCCCCTTCGAGAGCCTCTATCGGCTCACGCACCCGACCTTCCGCGTCCATGCGCATCGGGCGCCTTTTCCCAGCGACCTCGTCTCCGCCCTCGCCATGGACAAGGAGGGCTGCGTATGGGCAGGCACAGTGGCCGGCCTGGCCCGATACGACGGGCGGGGATGGCAGCCTGTTGAAACGCCCCTTCCCTCCTGGCGCCTCTGGGTGAACACCAACGCGCTGGGCGTTCTGGACGATGGCACCCTCTGGTGCGGCACGCGGACGGAAGGTCTTCTCTTCCACAAGGACGGTCGATGGACCCGGGTAAGCAAGGAACAGGGCCTGCCCAGCCCCGCCATCAACTGCCTATGGGAAAGCCGGGCGCGAGACAAAGCGGGACGGCGCATCCTCTACGTCGGTACCTACGGCGGCGGCATCGCTCGCCTTCGCGACGGGAAGTGGGACGTGCTGGATACCCGCCAGGGCCTCCCTTCTAATCAGGTGTTCTGTTTTGAAGAAGATGCTCAGGGCCACCTCTGGACCGGCACGAGCGAGGGCGTCGCCCTCTTCGATGGAGAACGCTTTCACCTCTTCGAAGCCCAAAACGAGCTCCCCCACAAAGAGGTGCGGCAGCTTCTTTGGACAAAGGGGAGCGATGGCGCGCCGCTCCTCTGGCTCGGCCCCATCCGCGGTGGTCCCTGCACTTGGTCCGATGGGAAGTTGGTCCACCACCCCATCGCCTCCAAGGGCGTCTCCGCCCTGATTCCCAGCCATGCCGGCGGTGTGTGGGTGAGCTTCTGGGGCGATGGTCTCTCCCGCTGGGACGGTGCCCATTGGCAGACGTGGAAACAGGAGGATGGCCTTCCCTCCGCTCAGCTCCGCTGTCTCTTGGAAGTGAAAGAGGATGGTCGATCCGTGCTCTGGATCGGTAGCGATGGTCGCGGCGTCTTCCGCACAGCCGAAGGCGGGTGGCGACAGTTCCGGCCGCCCTGGAGCAGCGAAGTGGAAGTGCGCGCGTTCTTCGAAGGTTCCGATGGCGCTGCGTGGATCGCGGGGCGGAATTTCGGCCTTCTGCGATGGGATGGAAAGGCCTGGCTCCGTTGGGATCTTCCCAGCCAACCCATCACGGGCGACGTCCGGTGCCTCGCCTGGTGGCATGGACAACTCTGGGCCGGATGCGATTTGGAGCTCACCAAACTCGGGCCCAAAGGCCTTCAGCCTGGCGCGCCAGGCACCGCGCTGGATCACCGCATCATCCGATGCTTGGCAGCGACACCAGAGGTGCTCTGGGTCGGCAGTTCCATCGGCCTCTACGCTTGGAATGGCAAGACGGCGGAGCTCCAGCGACTTCCCGGAGGTCCAGGCAGCGTCTCAGTGCGCAGCCTCGCCCTCGACGCAAACGGGCTATGGGTGGGCACTGATGGCGGCCTCTTTCGACGAGAAGGTGAAGGCGCCTTTCAGGCCGTACCTGGCTTCACGCCAGGCGAGGGCATTCTCGCGCTCTCCGTCGTGGACAAGGATCTCTGGATCGGCACCTCCGCAGGTCGAATCCTCCGCTGGCGGGCCGGCGCCATGGAGGTGCTCGCGCCGGCAGAGGAAGGGCGGTGGGCCATCCAGGGTCTCCGCTTCGATGCTGCGCGCAGCTGCCTCTTCGCCAGCACAACCCGAGGCTTGGAATGTTGGGATGTGGGATCTCGCAAGCTGCAACACCGCTACACCATGGAGGACGGCCTTCCCGATGACACTTGCACGCCCGGCTCCCTCTTCGCCGATGCAACGGGTCGCACCTGGGTGGGCACGGGCAATGGCGCGGGCGTGCTCGATCCTCTCCAACCTCAAACGACAGTCGTCTCCAAACCTTTGCATCTGGCGGGTGCCGCAAGTGCATCTGGGCCACGTCTTCCCGGATGTCTCCTCCCACGCGGAGAGACTTGGCTGGATGTGAGCTTCGCCCTCCGGGCTCATCACCGCGAAGAGGACACGCGATACCGCACGCAACTGCTACCGATAGAAACCAACCCCGGTGAGTGGAGCGCAGAAAGCCACCGCCATCTTCAGGGCCTACCGCGTGGGACGTACACACTTCGGATTTGGGGGCGGGATTACCAAGGCCAAATCGCCAGTCCCGTGGATTTCCCCTTCCGCGTCACCGGGCGCTTTTGGGAACACCCCGCCTTCCTCTTCCTCGTCGGACTCAGCCTATTGGGGATCGGTGGCTTCATCATGCGGGCGCGCACCTTGGCCCGTGAGCGTGAACTGGTGGCGGCCGTCACGGAAGCGACAGCCACACTCTCGATGCAGAAAGAAGGGCTCGAAGAGCTGGCCCGGCAGCAACGCGAAATCATGGCCATTGTCGCCCACGATATCCGTAATCCGCTCTCCGGCATTGGGCTCATGGCCACGCTGCTGGAAGAAGAGCTAGACCCTTCCGAACATCAGAAGGGTCTGCGCCGCATCCGTGGCGCGGTGGAATCGGTGAACGATCTCCTCAATCAATTCCTCACGCTCCAAGCCCTTGAAACCGGAACGATCGACCTCCACTTAGAGCCGCTGGACCTCTCTTCCCTCCTGCAGGACGTGCTTCGCACATACACGCCGCAGGCGATGCAGAAGCGGCAAACGCTGCACCTAGATACCAGCCCAGCGCGAACTGTCGCCGATCCGAAGATCCTCCGGGAGGTCATCGGCAACCTCATGTCCAACGCCTTGAAGTACAGCCCCGCCGAAACCCGCGTAACGGTGCGGATGATATCGGTGAGGGAGGGTTGGCTTCGCATCACCGTGCAAGACGAAGGCCCAGGCCTCACCGAAGCGGATAAGGCCCGCCTCTTCCAGCGCTTCACCCGTCTCAGTGCGCGCCCCACCGGTGGAGAGCACTCGGTGGGACTCGGCCTCTCCATTTGCAAACGCTGGGTGGAAGCCATGGGCGGACGCATCGGGGTCGAGAGCGAACCGGGGCAGGGCGCCACCTTTTGGGTGGAGTTGAGCGCTGCCCCGGAGAACGACGGATCACACTAGCTGAACGAAGCCGCGCGTCTTAATGAGTGGCGTCGTAGGACGCCGACTGCAGATGAAGAACGCTAGCTTCTGCGCTCGTCCAGAGCGCCAGCGCCCTTCCGGCATGATCCAGCCCGAGAGGCGCAACGTTGGCCATGGAGCCCGTCACGCCCGCAGCCACGACGGCGGGAGCCTGCCAGCCGAGCTCAGGGTGCGCCGAGTCGAAGCTTCGGGATTGGAGGGTCGCGGTGGTGGCAGAGGTCTTCTGCTGCCACAGCACCATGGCCTCTCCATGCGGCGTCACAGCGATCTCAGGGGAGACTGCGATCTTCTCCGTTGCAGAGGCCAGCTGGAGATCCGCATCCCAGGCCGTGCCGGCATAGCGCGCGACAAAGGTGCCGCCGTGGGTGTCATCGTCAACACCCGTCTCGCTCCAAGCCACGAAAACATCCTCCTTCGCATCCAGCGCGACACTGACGTGAAGGCCCGTGGGCAACCAGGAGCTGTCTCCGACATGGTTCCTCGGCAACAGGCTCCAACCCTCGGCGTTCTTACGCGCCACCCAGACACCGCCCACGCCCGTGTCGCTGCCGATCCACGCGAGCGCCGCGTGACCATTGGCGTTGGTCGAGAGGCGCAGCTGCTCGAACTGCTCGCTGCTACCACCGCTGAAGATGTTCGCAGCCTCGGACCAGCCATGGTGCGGTGCGAGGGTCGCTTCCATCACGCGGCCATTTATTTCGGGGCCATCGGTTCCGTAGTAGGCGGCCCATACCACCCGCGCATGGCCCCTCCCCCACATGGCCACCTGAGGATCGCGCCCACCGGGCCCCGTGTCTCCAGAGAGGCTGACCGGTGCGGACCAGCTTCCTCCAGACACGCAGCGCGACGCCAGGATAGCGCCGTAGCGCGCGGGGCCCTCTTGCCACACCGCCACGGCATCGCCGTTAGGTGCCACGGCGATCTTCGGAGCGGTGCTCGCATCTCCGCTCGTCTGCAGCTGAGCCGCGGCGCTCCAGCTTCCGCCGCCGTAGGTCCGCGCCCATACCTGAGGACCGCTCGGCGAAGGCTGCAACCACACTGCTGCGCCTTGGCCCTGGGCATTCAAGGCCACCTGAGGCTGGGATCCGCCCGTCGATCCCGAGAGCGGTAGCGGCGTCGACCAACGGCCATGGCCACCTGCGTGAGGCACGTAGACATTCGCCCATACGTGGATGACTGTGCCTTCGGCCTGTTCCCAGACACTCAGGGCTGCATGCCTGGCATTCACCGCCAAGGCCGGCGCATGTACGTCCGTCGTTTGCTGGTCCACCCGACGCGGGGCTTTCCATGTAGAAGTCGGACCGGCCATCAGCACAAGGCCCATGGACATCGGCAGGAGCGCCGAAGAAGAGAGGAATGACATAGACACCTCAAATGGAGGTCGGAAATACCCGACGAAGGTGTCAGTTTATTTTTAGAAAAATGATTTTGAAAATCCGGTTCACCACAAATTGAGCCCGTGTTTTTCACTAAACAATTAACGCTGGTGTTTTATTTTTAATGCACGCGCTTCGGTCTAGGCAGGGTGTACCGGTAGTGTCGTCAACAGAGCGTTCCGTAGATTTGTGTTTCGCCCTTTTTCCGCCATGCTGGGGGAATGTCTCATCGCATGGATGCGATCTTCGCCCCCGAGGAGGGCCGCCTTTTCGCCCGCTTCCCCGGCGCGGAGGAGCGGCCTGGCCAGCGGCGCATGGCGGAGCTGGTGTGGAATGCCATCGCCGATGGCGATGCGGCCACCCGGCGGTGGAAAGACAGTGGATCGGACCCCACGCAACGACCCGATGCGGTGGTGCAGGCCATCGAAGCGGGTACCGGCACCGGCAAATCCCTGGGCTATCTTCTGCCCTCCCTCATGGCCGGCCGCACACCCGTGCTGGTGGCCACCCGCACCAAGCAGCTGCAGCGCCAGCTGCTCGAAGAGGATCTGCCCCGTGCCACGGGCATCCTCGATCGGCCCGTGAAGGCCGTCATCGCGAAGGGGCGCGCCAACTACCTCTGCAAGTTGGCGTGGGAGGAGATCAAGGCCCATCCGCCAAGCGCGCTGACGCGAGAGGACTACGCCCTCTGGAGCACGCTGCAGACCTGGGCGCCCACCACGGAAGATGGCGATCGCGAATCTCTCGGTCGCCACGGCGAGGGCGAGAGCGAGCTGTGGGACAAGATCAACGCCCGCGCCGAGCGCTGCATTGGGAAGCAGTGCGCCCATTACGAGACCTGCTTTCTCACCGTGCTTCGCCAAGAGCTGGCCACGGCTGATCTCATCATCGCCAACCACGCGCTGCTGCTGGCGGACCGCGTGCTGCGCGAATCCGAGTTCGGCGGCGTACTTCCCGATGCGCCTGTGCTCGTGCTGGATGAAGCGCACGAACTGGAGGAGGCCCTCTCCTCCGCCTGCGCCGAGGTGTGGACCAGCCGCGCGATGTCTCTGCTCTACGCGGATCTCGAAGCTGCGGCCCTTCATCCAGAAGCAGGCGCCTTGGATGCACTGCTTCCGCCGTGGGTCGAAGCCTGGCAAAACCTCCTCGCCCTCGTGCCCCTCGACCTGGCGACGTGGGGGCTGGATAGCGTCGATCTTCCGCTGGCGGAATTGGGAGATGCGGTGGCCCGCTGGATCGAGACGGGCGTGCCGCTTTTGCAAGAGCTCACGTCCATCGCCGCCCGCGACAAGGAAGACCCCACCTGGCCCAAGCTCGGCGAGCGCCTGAAGACGGCCTTCTCGCGCATGGAGCACATCTTCGCGCCGGAAGAAGGGCGCGTGAGCACGCTGCAGCGCGAGGGCCCGCACAGCGTCACCTTTACGAGCCATCCCGTCGATGTGCGTCCCTTGTTTCATCAGCATCTCCGCCGCGGATTCGAGACGCTCGTCCTTACCAGCGCCACCCTGCGGGATGGCAAGGGCTTCAATGGCCTCGGATTGCGGCTGGGTCTCACCAAGGAGGAAGTGGCCGCCGCGGAGCACGTTGAAAGCCCCTTCGATTTCGAAAACCAGGGGCTCCTCTTTGTACCGCCGGGATTACCTGAACGCCGCCCCGGCGCCAACGGCGTCGGCACGCCCGAGTGGGTGGAGGGCAGCCTCGACGCCATGGTGCGCCTCGTGCGCGCCTCCAAGGGCCGAGCCTTGTTGCTGTTCACCAGCCGCAAAATGCTCGCGGCCTTTCGGCCTCGTCTGGAAAGCGCCTGCCCCGAGCTCACCTTCTTTGTGCAGGGCGAAGGCTTTGGACGCCAGGCCCTCGTGGAGCGCTTCCGCCAAACGCCCATGGCGGTGCTGCTGGGCCTCGCCTCCTTCTGGCAGGGTGTGGATCTGCCCGGGGACGCCCTGAGTCTCGTCGTCATCACGGCGCTGCCCTTCGCCCCGCCGGATGACCCCGTGCTCGCCGCACGCATCCGCCAGGCCAACGAGGTGCGCGAGGGCCTCGGCTTCGTCGGCATTCAGGTACCTCAGATGACCCTCAAACTCAAACAGGGTCTGGGCCGCCTCATCCGCACCCGCAGCGACCGCGGCGTCGTGGCCATCATGGACCCCCGCCTCCTTCTTCCCCACGAAGACCCCAGCGGCAAGCGCTACGCCGCCCAGGTACGCGCCAGCCTGCCCCCCTTTCCCATCGTGCGGGATTGGGTGCGGGTGGAGGAATTTCTGCGAACGCTTTAGCGCGTGACGGATCCCCCGTCGGGCCTACCTTGGAGGACGCGCCGACTTCGGAGGTGTCCATGGCCACCATCACCCTCAAAGGCAACCCCATCCGCACCAATGGCGAACTCCCCCACGTGGGGCACGCCTGCCCGCCCTTCACCCTGACCCGCATGGACCTGAGTGAACTCTCCTCGGTGGATCTGGAGGGACAGCGGGTGGTGCTCAATATCTTCCCGAGCATCGACACCTCCACCTGCGCGGCGAGCGTGCGGGCCTTCAACGAACGCGCTGGAGAGGCGCCCAATACGGTCGTGCTCTGCGTCTCCATGGATCTGCCCTTTGCCACCAAGCGCTTTTGCGCGGCGGAGGGTCTGGTGCGCGTCCTGCCCGCTTCGGCGTTCCGCCATCCCGACTTCGGCAAGAACTTCGGTCTCACGATGACCGATGGGCCCCTGCGGGCCCTCCTCGCCCGGGCCATCGTCGTGCTCGATGAGCACGGCACCATCGTCCACACGGAACTCGTGAAGGAGCTAGCCCACGAGCCCGACTACGACTCGGCCTTGTCCATCCTCGCCCGCCACCATCAGGCGATCCCTGAAGACGCCCTGGAAAGTGCGGAGTAACGAGCGCGCCCCGTTCTCGCCGATGATGGGGGCATGACTCCCGATCTGCTCATCGGCCTCGATCAAGGCACCACCGGCACCACCGCGCTTGTGGTGGACCGGGAGCTGCGCATTCAAGGCAAGGCCACCCTTCCTTTTCCTCAGCATTTCCCCCAACCCGGTTGGGTGGAGCACGAGCCGGAGGAGATCTGGGCTTCGGTGCGTCAGGCTCTGCGCGAAGCCACCTCAGGATTGGATCCTTCTCGCTTCGCCGCCCTGGGCATCACCAACCAGCGCGAGACGACGCTGGTGTGGGATCCCAGCACAGGCAAAGAAGTGCACCGCGCCATCGTGTGGCAGGATCGACGGACCGCTGAACACTGCACAGCGCTGAAGCCGAAGGAAGCCGAAATCCGCGCAGCCACAGGCCTTCCGCTCGATCCCTACTTCAGCGCGACGAAGGCCCGATGGCTTCAGCAGAAACTCCAGAGGCCCCTCGCCTTCGGCACCGTAGACGCCTGGCTGCTCCACCGCCTCGCAGGCGTCCACGCCACCGAACCCAGCAATGCGAGCCGCACGCAGTTGATGAATCTGCGAGACGGCGCATGGTCCGAAGCGTTACTGCGGACCTTCGGAATCACCGATCTTGTGCTACCTGAACTCAAACCCAGCGCAGGACTCTTCGGACACGTGCGGGGGATCTCTGAGCTGCCCGAGGGTCTACCCATCACGGGCATCTTGGGCGATCAGCAGGCGGCCCTCTTTGGACAGGGTTGCTTCCAAACCGGCCAAGCCAAGATCACCTATGGCACGGGCAGTTTCGTGCTGCTCAACACCGGTGATCAGATTCGAAAGAGCGAACACGGTCTCTTGACCACCTGCGCGTGGCGCTTGGGCGATACGTCGACCTACGCCCTGGAAGGCGGATCTTTCGTCGCGGGAGCCTTGGTCCAGTGGCTACGGGACGGACTGGGCATCATCGAACGGGCCTCCGATATCGAGGCCCTCGCCGCCAGCGTGCCCGATAACGGAGGCGTCACATTGATCCCGGCCCATGCGGGTCTCGGCGCCCCTCATTGGCGAGCCGAAGCTCGGGGAACCATCCTCGGCCTCACCCGCGGCACCACCAAAGCCCACATCGCCCGCGCGGCCCTCGAAGGTATCGCCCATAGCCAGGCGGATATTTTGGAGGCCATGGCCTCCGACCTCGGCGCGCCCCTCACCGAACTGCGCGTGGATGGCGGCGCGGCGGCCAACAACCTTCTCATGCAGATCCAAGCCGACCTCTTAGGCCTGCCCCTCCTGCGTCCCAGCCTGCTGGAAACCACCGCCCTGGGCGCGGCTATGGTGGCCGGTTTGGGCGTCGGCCTCTTCGGGACGATCCAGGACTTGGCCCGCGCCTACCCCTTGGACCGCCGCTTTGACCCTCAGCAGCCCCAAGCGGCCACCCTTGCCGCCCGGCGCCATTGGAAGGAAAACATTGGCAAAGCCTAATCCCCGTCTTTCGAGGCTTTAGGTTTAAGCATGCCGAGACGCGCCCAGAGATTCTTCCCTTCACCTTGAGACCGGCCCTCCTTTTGCCGACACCCTACAATGGTGACTATGCGTCGACTGCCTGCCCTTCTCCTGTCTGGACTCGCCCTCGGGCCTGTCCTGGCGGGCGATCTGCCACCGCGTAAGACCTACCTCTACACCTACTACGACGCCAACGGCCGCTTGGTGGTGAACAATCTGCCGCCCGCTTCCATGGGCCGGGGTTTCACGTTGAAGAGCGTCGGCGTGGGACATATCCGCCTGGCCCTCACCCGTTCCGAGATCGCCCGGGTGCTGCGCAGCCCCGAGTTGATCCAGATCGTCGACGAGACCTGCTCCGCTGTGGGTGTCGACACCCATCTGGCCCGGGCCATCATCCAAGCCGAAAGCGCCTTCAACTACCAAGCCCGGAGCAAGGCCGGCGCGTTGGGGCTCATGCAGCTCATGCCCTCCACCGCCGAGCGCTTTGGTGTCACTGACCCCTTCGATCCCAAGCAGAACATCTCCGGCGGCGTGAAGTACCTCAAGTGGCTCATGGATTACTTCAATGGCGATCTGGAGAAGGTCGTCGCCGCCTACAACGCGGGCGAAGGCGCCGTGAACCGCTACAAGGGGATCCCGCCCTTCAAGGAAACCCGCGCCTACGTGCCCAAGGTATTGCAGCTCTACCAGCACAAGGCCGTGACGGCCGATCCCAAGGAAGCGGGCGCCATCGATCTCCTTAAGAAGGGCCGCGGTGGCTTCGACGTGGATGGCAAGACGGTGCAGATGGCGAAGACCAACGCCCGCGTCTTCCAATGGACCGATGCCCAAGGCCGCCTGCAGCTCAGTGATCAGCCTCCGCCCAAAGGCACGGCGGGCGTGAAGGTCTTCGGCGGCTGATCCCTTAGGGATTCAGGCCGGCGCCGAGGATTCGTTCTTTCGTGAAAGACGCTCTTCCAAGGCGCTCCATGCGCGGGTCACCGCCTCGTGAAACTGCGGGCTCAATTGGCGTGCTTGGTCCCATCGCCCATCTTGCAGCATCTGCTCCATCTGCCCCGCCAGCTCCGCCGCGGGAAGCGCCCCCAAGGTTCCAAGCGCGCCTTTCAAACCATGGGCCAGGGAGGCCCCTTCACGGTGACGGCCCTCCGCGAGCGCTCGTTCCAACGCCTCCATGCGCGGTGGGAAATCGCGCCGGAAGAGCTCCACCAGTTCGGCCAGGAAATTCCCCTGGGGCCTCACGATACGATCCAACTGCGCGAGCACGGAAGGATCGAGAAGCGGATGAGCACCGCTTGTCCCTGCGCAGAGAAAGCGATCCAGCACCCGCTCCAGCTCAGCCAGCTTGAGGGGCTTGGTGGTGTAGTCATCCATGCCCGCCTGGAGACAGCGCTCCATCTCGCCCTGCATGGCATGGGCCGTGAGCGCGACGATGGGAAGCCGTCTCCCTTTCGAGCCTTCCTTGCGCCGAATGGCCGCCGTGGCTTCAAAGCCATCCATCTCCGGCATCTGGCAATCCATGAGTACCAAGTCGTAGGGAAGGCGTGCGGCGGCTTCGACCGCTTCCTGGCCATTCGCCACCAAGTCCACCCGGAGGCCCATCCGCTCAAGCACTTTGGAGATGACCTTCTGATTGACTGGATTGTCTTCGGCTACGAGGATGCGTCCCTTTCGTTGGGTTGGAGTTCCCGAAACCACCGCGTGGGGTTGGTCGATCTTCCAGGCCCGCGCCAGCGCATCCTGCAAGGAGCTCAGTCGCACCGGCCGGCCGAGCAGCGCCTGAACACCCTCAGGAGGTCGCTGCCCCGAGGGCAGCATCGCGACCATAGGCATGCCCTGATGATGTCGCAGGGCTTCGGTCAGACTCGCTTCGCCCAGGGACACCACGTCCACCAGTACGCCGTCGATACCCTCCAGATGCCCCAAGGGAACCTCATCGCGAACGTGGATGCTCAGCCCCAGCGAGGCGAGCGCCGCCACGTGGCAATCGCGCACAGGCCCTGGCGCAGCGGCGAAGAGCCCCGGCTTTCCCGCCACCAGCGGCCCCTGGGCCTCCTTCATCCGTTCCTCCAAAGGCCGGCGCAGAAC
>JACXTT010004539.1_pt1 | contig 20586 bp, 18 predicted proteins | sample 9270951 | NCBI WGS metagenome assembly JACXTT01 (sample SAMN15532306, study PRJNA645909) | rock metagenome | isolation source: weathered quartz diorite | place: Puerto Rico | collected 2017-06-21
CCGCCCGCCGCAGCGCGGCCTCGTTCGATACTACCTCGAGCTGGCGAAAGACCACGAGACGCCGTGGATGATCTACCATATTCCCGGCCGGGCTGCGGTGGATGTGAAGCTCGAGACGCTGCAGCAGATTGCCAAGGAGTCGAGGCACTTCGTCGGGATGAAGCACGCCTCGACCGACCTGGCGCTCGTCGGCGAGGCCCTCGAGGTATTCGGTCCCGAGTTCAAGATCTTCGTCGGCCTCGAGGAGCTGAGCTTTCCGATGATGGCGATGGGCGCCTGCGGTCTCATGAATGCCGTCGGCAACCTCTGCCCCGGCCTGCTGGCCAAGCTCTGCGAGGCGGTGTGGGCCAACGACCTGGCCGGCGCGCGCGCGCTGCACCAACGCCTGCGCGAGCTCAACGCCGCGGTCTTTTTCGATACGAATCCGATCCCGATCAAGTACATGGCGAAGCGCATGGGGATCATTCCGGCCAACGAGCACCGCCTGCCGAACGTGCCGGCGACTCCGGAGCTGGAGCGGCGCCTGGACGAAGTGCTCAAGCGGGCCGAGCTTCTGTGAAACTGGCCAGCTACATTCGCGCCGGCCGTGGCTCGTACGGCGCCGTGGCCGGCACCGCGATCGTGGACCTGGGATCGCGGCTGGGGGAGCGCTACCCGTCCCTTCGGGAGTTGATCGCCCAGGGAGGAGTCGGCGAGGCGTCGCGCATCGCGCGCCGGGAACCGCCCGACCTGGCGCTCCAGGATGTGGAGTTTCGGCCTCCGATCCCAGCCCCGGAAAAGATCATCTGCGTGGGCGTCAACTACCTCGACCGGAACGAGGAGTACAAGGACGGCTCCGCGCCGGCGCAGTACCCCAGCATCTTCATGCGCACGCCGGGCTCGCTCGTCGGCCATCGGCAGCCCCTGGTCAGGCCCCCCGAGTCCGCGCAGCTGGACTACGAGGGCGAGATCGCGATCGTGATGGGGGAACCGGGGCGGCGGATCCCCACGGCCGACGCCTCTTCCCATATCGCCGGCCTCACCTGCATGAACGAGGGGACGATCCGCGACTGGCTCAGGCACGGAAAGTTCAATGTCACGCAGGGGAAGAACTTCGACCGCACGGGATCGATCGGGCCGTGGTTGGTGACGGCGGACGAGTTCCCTGGATACGACCACCTCACCGTCACCACGCGCGTGAACGGCGAGGTGCGGCAGCACGAATCCACGGCCCGGCTGCTGTTCTCGTTTCCGTACCTGATCCACTACATCTCCACTTGGACGGAGCTCCGCCCCGGCGACGTGATCGCGACCGGCACGCCGACCGGCGCCGGGGCCCGGTTCGACCCTCCACGGTATCTGCGACCGGGCGACCAGGTCGAGGTAGAGGTGAGCGGCGTCGGCACGCTCGTCAACGCGGTCGCCGATGAAGAGCCCGCCCGCGGAGGAGAACACGATGGCTGAACTGGACCCGCTTCCCACGGTGCGCCCCGCGGTGCTGGGGCGGAAGTATATCGTCGCCTCGGGACACTACCTGGCCAGCATGGCCGGGGCGCGGATCCTCGAGATGGGCGGGAACGTCGTCGACGCGGGAGTGGCGACCGGCCTGTGCATCAACGTCCTCCAACCCGACCTGACGAACCTCGGCGGTGTGGCGCCGATCATCCTGCGCACGGCCCAAAGCGAGGACGTCGTGACGATCAGCGGCCTGGGGTGGTGGCCCAACGCCGCCACGATCGACGAGCTCCGCCGCCGCGGCGCGGACCTGGCGGGAGGCGCGTTGACGGCGGTGATGCCGGCGGCCGCGGACGCCTGGATTGCGGCGCTCGACCGGTATGGCACGATGCCGCTCGCCGACGTGGCCGCGCCGGCGATCGAGCTGGCGGAGGAAGGCTTCCCGGTCAACCGGTTCCTCGAAGCCAACCTGCGTGACGCGGCCGGCAAACTGGCCGCATGGCCCACGTCGCGGGCCGTCTTCTTGAGTCGCGGCCGACCCCCGCGCATGGGTGAACTGCTGGTGCAGAAGGAACTGGCCCACACGCTGCGCCTGCTGGTTGAGGCTGAGCGCGGGGCGAATGGCCGGCACGCCGGACTTCGCGCGGCGAGGGATCTCTTCTACAAAGGAGAGGTCGCCCGGACCGCCGCGGCGTTTAACCAGGAGATTGGCGGCCTCCTCACACCCGAGGATCTCGCGGGCTTCGAGGTCCGGGTGGAGCCGCCCGTGCGGACGTCCTATCGAGGCGTCGACGTGTACGCCTGCGGCCCGTGGTGTCAGGGTCCCGTCGTGCCGGCGGCCCTCAACATCCTGGAAGGCTACGATCTCGCGGCGCTGCCCCACAACTCTGCCGCGGCGCTGCACCTCGTCGCCGAGGCGCTCAAGGCCGCGTTTGCCGACCGGCACGCCTACTACGGCGACCCGCGATTCGTGGAGGTGCCGGTGGAGGGGTTGCTGTCGAAAGCGTATGCGGCGGCGTGGCGGGAGCGCATCGACCCGGCGAAGGCGTGGCCGGAGATGCCCGATCCCGGGGACCCCTGGCGGTACCAGTCCGCGTCAAGGAGAGGACGGGTGGCGGAGCGCATTGCGCCCGCGCCGGGCCCGGAGCCCGCGGACACGAGTTACCTCTGCGTGCTCGACCGGGACGGCAACGCCTTTTCCGCCACGCCGAGCGACGGCATCGGCTCCACGCCGCTCGTCCCGGGGTTCGGATTCGTCGTGTCCGCGCGGGGGACGCAGTCCTGGCTGGATCCGTCGCACCCGAGCAGCGTGGCGCCCGGGAAGCGGCCCCGGCTCACGCCGAGCCCGGGCCTGGTTCTCAAGGACGGCCAGGTGCTGATGCCGTACGGAACGCCCGGCCTCGACGTCCAACCCCAGGCCATGGTGCAGTTCTTGATCAACCTCCTGGACCACGGGTTGGAGGTGCAGGAGGCGATCGAGGCGCCCCGGATTGCCACCTACAGCTTCCCCGCGTCCTCTCACCCGCACGCGTACCATCCTGGGCTCCTGCGGGTCGAAGACCGCGTGCCACCCCAGGTCCGCGCACAGCTCTCACAGATGGGACACCGGATCGAAGCGTGGCCGGCCTGGATGCCGCGCGCCGGCGCCTTGTGCGCGGCGGTGCTGAATCGCGCGGAGCGGACGCTCGCAGGGGGGGCCGATCCGCGGCGCATCGCGTACGCGGTGGGCTGGTAGCGCCCTATGGGCAAACTATTCGACTTGGACAAGCGGCAACCCGAGGGGACCGACGTCGCCGTGATTGGCGGGGGCATCGTCGGGCTCTCCGCGGCCTATTTTCTCGCTTCCCGCGGAAGGGCGGTGACGGTCCTGGAGCGGCGGACCGCCGGGTGGGAGGCTTCGGGGCGCACCGCGGCCGGCGTGCGGCAGCAGGGTCGCGATCCACGCGAGATCCCGCTGGCGATGGCGGCCGTCCGGTTGTGGGGCACGCTGGACCGTGAGCTTCAAGGCGAGACCGGATACCGTCGCGACGGCAACGTGTTCGTGGCCATGACCGGAGAGGGCATGGCTCAGCTGGAAGAGCGCGCGTCGCACGAGCGCGCCCTGGGGCTCGACGTCGAGCTTCTCACCGCACCCCAGCTCCGGGCCCGCGTGGCCGCCGTGTCTGAACGGTGCGTCGGGGGAAAGTACTGCGCCACCGACGGCATCGCGGAGCCGGTTCTGGTGATTCCCTCGCTCGCCCGCGCCGCGGAGCGCGCGGGCGCGCGGCTGAACCAGCGCACGGAGGTGTTGGACTTTGTCGTGGAGGATCGACGGATCGTCTCGATCCTGACAGAGCATGCAGAGTTCCGTCCCGAGGTGACCGTCCTCGCCGCCGGACCCTGGACGACGCTGCTGGCGGCGCGCCTCGGCGTGTCGGTGCCGATCGTGCCCGTGAGGTCCCAGGTGATGCAAACAGAACCGGTCGGGCCGGTGTGCAAGGAGTTTCTGATCGCGCGCGAGTTGGGCGTCTACTGCCGGCCCGCGCCCGGCGGGACGATGTTGGTCGGCGGCGATTACTTGCGCGACGAACTCGATCCCCCCACGGCGGGCGAGGGCGCGCGGCAGCGGATCGGCGTCTGCGTCCCCGCGCTCGAGCGAGCGCCGATCCAAAGGGTCTGGTCCGGTCTCCTGGACGTGAGTCCCGATGAGGTGCCCCTGATCGGCCCGGTGCCGGGCCTGCGGGACTGCTTCATCGCCGCGGGCTTCAGCGGCCACGGCTTCTGCCTTGGCCCGATGGCCGGCCGGTTGGTCGCGGAGTGGATCGCGACCGGAGAGCCGTCGCTTTCGCTTGAGGCGCTCTCCCCCTCGCGCTTCTCCGCACCGATGAAGGTCTGATCGACACCGATGGATCCGCAACTGGTCGAGAGGTTTGCCGCCCGCGGATAAAGAAACGCTCGAGCGACGGGGAAGACACCTCGCGACGTGAGGGAGGGAGACGCAATGACACGCAACGCTCTGCGGCGATGCCTGGTCGTGCTGGCCGTGGTCGGGATAATCGGGCTCGGCTGGCTCGGCGTGTCGAGCGCGGCGCCATCCGGCAAGCTCGAGATCTTTTCCTGGTGGACGGCAGGCGGCGAAGCGGAGGGTCTGAAGGCGCTCTTCGACGCGTACCGCAAACAGTATCCGTCCGTGCAGATCGTCAACGCCACGGTCGCGGGCGGCGCCGGGACCAACGCCAAGGCGGTGCTCAAAACCCGGATGCTGGGCGGTGACCCGCCCGATTCCTTCCAGGTGCACGCCGGGCACGAGCTCATCGACACGTGGGTGCGCACCGGTTACATGGCGCCGCTGACGGACCTCTTCAAGTCGCAAGGCTGGACGACGGCGATGCCGCGCGGACTGATCGACATCCTCAGCTACAAGGGCGACATCTGGTCGGTGCCGGTGAACATCCACCGGGCCAACATCCTGTGGTACAGCAAGAAGGTCTTCGCCGACGCGCACCTCGACCCGCCGACGACCTTCGACCAGTTCTTCAAGACCGCCGACGCACTCAAAGCCAAGGGGGTCGTTCCGTTCGTCCTCGGGGACAAGGAAGGCTGGGAGGCAGGGCATGCCTTCGAGACCGTGCTGATCGGCGCGCTCGGCCCCGACGGCTACCGCGGGCTCTGGACCGGGAAGACCGCGTGGACGAGCCCCAAGGTGACGACCGCGCTCGAGACCTTCAAGAAGATGCTCTCGTACGCCAACACCGATCACGCGGCGCTCACCTGGGATGGCGCCGCGGAGTACATCGGCGGCGCGAAGGGCGCGATGATGATCATGGGGGACTGGGAGAACGGGTGGTTCACATCCAAGAACATCAAAGACTACGGGTGGGTGCCGGCGCCCGGCAACTCGAATGTGTACGACGCGCTCTCCGACAGTTTTGGGCTGCCGAAGAAAGCGCGGGACCGCGATAACGTGATCGCGTTTCTCCGGGTCCTGGGCTCGCGGCCGGGGCAGGAAGCTTTCAACCCTCTCAAAGGGTCGATCTGCGCGCGCACGGACTGCTCGGCCAGCCTCTTCAGCCCGTACCAGCAGTGGACGATGACCCATTGGAAGACGGATGCGATCGTCCCCAGCGTGATCCACGGGGCGGCAGCCAGCGAAGGGTGGGCGACCGACTACAAAGACGCGATCGCGTTGTTTGTGACCTCCCGAGATACGGCGGCGACGCAGAAAGCGCTGCAGAAGGCCTGCGCGAGCGCGGGGGTCTGCAAGTAGGCCGCGCTCTGAGTCTTCGCCCTCACACCACCGGGTAGGAGGGCCGACCCGCTCGGTGCGCAGCCGGTCGCGGCGATGGGACCGCGTGGTGGCCACGGCGATGCTGCTTCCTTCCGTGGTCGCCATCGCGGTCTTTGTCTATACGTTTGTTGGCTGGACGGGATACGTCTCGCTGACCCGGTGGAACGACGTGCTCCCCGACTACACGTGGGCGGGCCTCCGCACCTACGCCGACCTGTTCGACACGGTCCGTTTCCGCATCGATCTCCTGAACACGGCCAAGTTCACCGGCGCGTTTCTCGTGGGGTGCCTGGGCGTGGGGTTCACCTTGGCCGCACTGCTCGACCGGGGCGGGCGCGGCGAAGGGATATTCCGTACGGTCTTTTTGGGTCCCCTGGCGATCTCGTTCATCGTCACCGGGGTGGTGTGGCGGTGGTTGCTCAACCCGGGGAGCGTGCAGCTGGGCAGCGTGGGCCTGAACATGCTGCTCGACCAGGCGCACCTGGGGTTTCTCAAGACCGGCTGGTACACAGACCCGCGCATCGGCATCCTCGCCGTCGCCCTGGCCGCCCTTTGGCCGACTTGGGGTTACACGATGGCCCGGTACCTGGCGGGCCTGCGCAGCATCCCCGATGACCTGCGCGAGGCAGCCTACGTCGACGGCGCGGGGACGTGGCAGTTGTACCGGCACATCCTGATCCCGCTCCTCCAGCCCATCACCCTGAGCGCCGTGATCATCCTCGGGCACATCTCGCTCAAGATCTTCGACCTGGTCGTGGCCATGACGGGATCCGGCCCGGGGTTCAGCAGCGACGTGCCGGCGTACTTCATGTTTGACACGACGTTTCGCGGCAACCACTTCGCGCAAGGCGCGGCGATCGCCGAGATCCTGCTGGTGCTGGTGGCGTTGCTGACCGTGCCGTACCTCGTCTACAGCACCCGTGCCGAGGTCAGCCGCTGAGCGCGACCCACTCCCTCCGCCTTGCCGCCGCCGCGCGGGAGAGGCGTCGTCCCGTCGGTTCGCAGGCCGTGCGATACGCCCTGCTCGCGCTCGCCGGGGTCTTTTACCTTCTGCCGTTCTATGTGCTCGTGGTCACCTCGATGAAGAGCTTTGCCGAGGTCAGCCTCTCCCACATGTGGGCGCTCCCGTCGGGCCTGTACTTCTCGAGCTTCGTCCAGGCATGGCAGGGGAACCCGGCGCACGGCCTGCGCGGGCTCGGCGCCAACTTCCTCAACAGCGTGAAGCTGACGATCCCCGCAACGGCGGCCTCGGCCATGCTCGGGTCGATGAATGGCTACGTGCTGGCCAAGTGGCGATTCCGCGGCGCCGACCTGGTCTTTCCCGCGATCCTGTTCGGCATGTTCATCCCCTACCAGAGCGTCCTCATCCCGCTCGTGCAGACCCTCCAGCGCATCCATCTCTACGGAACGCTTCCCGGCTTGATCTTCGTGCACGTCGTCTACGGCATTCCGATCACGACCCTCATCTTCCGCAACTACTATGCGACGCTGCCGAGTGAGCTCGTCGAGGCCGGCACCGTGGACGGCGCGGGGCTGTGGGCGATCTACCAGCGGATCTTTGTCCCGCTGTCGGTCCCCGCGTTCGTGGTCGCCGCGATCTGGCAGTTCACGTCCATTTGGAACGACTTTCTCTTCGGGGTCACGGTGACCAGCCACCCGGACGTGCAGCCGATCACCGTGGCCCTCAACAATCTTGCCGGGAGCTTCATCGTGGAGTGGAACGTGCAGATGGGCGGCGCCCTCCTCGCCGCGCTCCCCACGCTCCTCGTGTACGTCCTGCTCGGGCGCTACTTCATGCGCGGGCTCATGGCCGGATCGCTGAAGGAGTGATTCGGCCGGAGGGCGGAAGGCTCACCATCCTGCTCGGCGCGCTGACCGCGTTCGGCGCGATGTCCGTCGACATGTACCTGCCCGCGCTCCCCACTCTCGCCGACAGCCTCGGCGCGGACCCGAGGAGCATTCCCCTCACGCTGAGCGCATTCTTTCTCGGGTACGCCGCGGGGCAACTCGCCTATGGGCCCATCTCCGACCGGTGGGGACGCAAGCCCCCGATGCTCGCGGGCATCGGCCTCTACGTGGGCGCCAGCATCCTCTGCGCGCTCTCGACCCGCGTGGCGGCCTTGATCGCGATGCGCCTGGTGCAGGGGGTTGGGGCCTGTGCGGGGCCGCTGCTGGCCCGGGCGATCGTGCGCGACCTGTACGATCGCGACCGGGCGGCGCAGGTGCTGTCCCTGATGATGCTGGTGATGAGCTCGGCGCCTCTGGCGGCGCCGTTGGTGGGCGGCCAGCTCTTGCTGGCGTTCGGATGGCGGTCGATCTTTTGGGTGCTGAGCATCTTCGGCGGCCTGTGCTTCCTCGGAGCATGGCTCGGGTTGGCCGAAACGCTGGACGCCGCGGGGCGATCACGGGTCAGTCCCGTGGCGATGATCGCTCGATACGGGACCTTGCTTCGCGACCGAACCTATGTGGGATACGCGATCACGAGCGGTGCCGCCTTTGGCGGCCTATTCGCCTACCTGGCCGGTTCGCCGTCCGTGTTTATCCGACTCTACCATCTCCCGGTTCTGCACTACGGGCTGCTGTTTGCGCTCAACGTCGTCGGGATGATGGTCTGCGCGACCATCAACAGCCGGCTCGTGTTGCGCTACGGCGCCGATCGGATGCTGGGCCACGGGGTCGCCGCCATGGCGGCGGCCGGATGCGCGCTCGCGTTCACCGCGATCGCTCGTGTGGGTGGGTTACCCGGGCTCGTCATCCCGCTGCTCGCCTTCCTGGCGTGCCTCGGCTTCATCGGCGGCAACGCGCTGTCCGGCGCCCTCGCCGCCTTTCCCTCTATGGCCGGGACGGCGTCGGCGCTGGCCGGCACGATCCAGTTTGGCTTCGGGGTGGTGAGCGGTTCCGCGGTGGGGGGGCTCTACGACGGCACCGCGGTCCCGATGGCGACCGTGATTGCGCTCGCGGGGCTCATCAGCCTGGTCGTGCATCGCTTCGTGGTCCGGGCTTGAGCGCGGACAGGAACGCCACGGTTTCGTTACAAATCTCGAGTAGGGTCGCGATCCGCTGGGGAGAACTACTGGCAAGAATTCGCGGCACCATCGAGCGATCGTTGCGTTGGTCCGATCGTCGCGTTGGCGCGGCACCAAATCAGGAGGGGTCAAATGCTGGCGCCTTGGGGGGATCGGGTTCCACCCGGCAATGTTCTGGGCGGTGATCGTGACCTTCAACGAATTGCTGGGCGGGGTCGCGGTGCTCGCGGGTTTCCTGACCCGGTGGGCTGCCCTGCTGATTGCGATCGAGATGACGGTCGTGATCCTGCGCGTCAAACTGACGAAGGGCATCAGTTGGAGCTCATGCTGTGGGCAGTCTGCCTTACGCTGCTGCTCACGGGCGCCAGGAAACCGTCCGTCGATCGGGCTCTGCACCGGGAACCCTAGGGTGCGCCGCCGGGCGTCAGCGCATGTGCGCTCGGTCGCCGTGATCGCCTTACCGCAAAACATACGACGGAAGGGGGACGTTCTGTGCGCGTCGGCACGCTCTTCGCGCTCGTCGTTGCTGTTTGCATTCCGCTGATCTTCGGCATTCCGTTCACGTTGGGGCAGGGGTCCGGAGTCCACGTGCCCGAGCCTCCGCTATTGCCGGGCCAAAAACCTTACAACCTGACCACCGACGAGACCAGGCAGTACTCGCGAAGCAAGAACTTCGAAGTGCTGGGGCACAGCTACTTCAAGGGCGACTGGATCATCGCGTCCGCCCACACCCGCGGCATGGGGTGCGGGTTCAACTCCCTGCGCGTCTATCGGGGCGTGGGCTACTTCGCCGGATACGACGACCCTCCCACCTGCTTCGGTGTGCTGGTCGCGGACGTCGGCACGCCGGCAGACATGAAACCCCTGAGCTTATTCCACCGAACTCCTGGAACCCGCTGCAACTCCCTTCGCCTGAACGCGCGGCGCCAGATCCTCGTCGTCGGCATGGACACGAATCGGGTCAACCCAACCCAGCCGTCCGGAAGCGCGGTGGCGCAGGCAGGGTTCAGTTTCTACGACGTTTCCAATCCCCGTGCACCTCGCCTGCTGGGGTTCTACCAGACCATGCCGCAGGGAGCGACCCACGGCTTCGAGATCGACGACCGCTACGTCTACGGCTGTGCCACCGTGGCGGCGAGCAAGCCGGCCAACCTGGAACTCCTGATCCTGGACTACAACGACCCGCAGCGCCCGGCGCTGGTGTCCAGCGTCCACATTCAGGGACAGCACATCGACGAAGCCTACGAGCCGAGGGATCAGAAGAACCCCGATGGGTCGCCGCAGCATGTCTGGTGTCACGAGGTGAACTACCACAATAACCGTCTGTACGTCGCCTGGAGAGACGCGGGCATGGTGATCGTGGATGTGAGCGACCGGGCCAAGCCCGGCGTCGTGTCCCGGTTCGACTACGTGCCTCCGTTCCACGGCGGCCCCAACGGCGCGGCGCACACGGCGGCGCCGGTGGTCGTCGATCCGGGCAAGCATCCCTCGCTGGCGATTGTCACCGACGAGATCATTGCCTGCCCGCCGGGCTACGGGCGCATCGTCGACATCTCGGACCTGTCGAATCCGCAGCAGATCGCCACGTTGCGCATCCCCCACGTCCCGGACAATTACAATCCGGCTACAGGCAAGTTCAACTGTCCGTCGAACGGCGGCTACATCCACCAGCCGTGGTTCGATTACCGGTCGCCGAGCCTTGTCTACACGGCCTGGATCGAGCAGGGCCTGAGGGCGTGGGACATCTCCAATCCCTTCCTGCCGCGGGAGGCAGGGTACTACCTTTCGCCCCGCTACCCGGGCCGGTTTCCCAACCGTCAGGTGCGCGAAACTTATCAAGACCGCGATACCGGGCTGCTCTACATGACGGATGCCAATGGCGGCGGCGTGACGGCGCTGCGCTGGACGGGCCCCATCCCGCCGGGGCCGCCCGTACCGGCTTCGGTGCCGGGGTCGCGGTGAGCGCGGAAACTCCTATAGACGCCTTCTATGACTTGTATAAGAGAAATTGTCTTCCGCTATCGCCGGTGTTTCCCTACACTGCGAGGGAGAGAACCCCGGTGACCGGCGCGCGCGGCACGAGGGCCTGGCCCGCGGAGTCGGTCAGGGTGCGGGGAGGTCAGCGATGCCAATGCCCGCGTGCCCGGAATGCGGTACGACGCTTACCATTCACGTGTGCGGCTCGGGTGAGCACCCCACCCTCTACAAGTGCATGCTCTGCCGTACGCTGTTCCTCGGCATCGAATCTCCGACCCGGGCCCAGGCGCGCCTTCGGGGCCACGACGGGGATGATCTGAGCCGGGCCACCCCGCGCGCCGCCCCTGAGCCACACGCGGGCGACTGAAAAGAGGAGGCAGCCACCGTGCGGATGGCTGCCTCGTCGATCTGCCAGCGATGCAGGAGCGGGACGTTTAGCTCAGCTTCGGACGCCCAGGCGCGTCCGCGATATACAGCTCATTGACCGCACCGGGGTAGATGTTCCAGTCCTCGGCCGGCAACCCCGCGGAATTCTTCGGCATCCCCTGCACCCACGGCTTGTAGAGGCGCACCCCGAACGGATAGTAGACGTACACCGCGGCGCCGTCCTCCAGCATGCGGCGCTCTGCCTGCGCATACAGGGCCATGCGCTGGTCCCAGCTGGCCGCGGCCGCGGCCTGGTCCACCATCTTGTCGAACTCCGCGTCCTTGTACTCGTGACGCGAGCCGCCCGTGCGGCTCGAGTACCAGACCAGGAACAGGTTGTCGTTCGGGTCAGGATAGTCCATGTACCAGCGGATGTAGTTGAGCTGGATCTTGTGTTCCCACATCCGCCCGCGGAACACGCGCCCCTCGAGCCCCTCCAGCTCGATGGACAGATTGAGGTTCTCCTTCAGCATGGCCTGAATCGCCTGAGCCACCTGGGCCGGCACCCCCGCCAGCTCGTCCCGGCGGAAGGTCACGGTCACCTTCGGCCAGTTCTTGCCGCCCTCATACGGCGTGCCCCGGAGTTGGTCCATCGCCACCCGGGGGTTGTAGTCGGTCGCCTCCTTGATCCAGGAGTACTTCTTGGGATCCAGATACCCGGGCGCGTCGGGCGGCACGAAGGTGTAGGCGGGCTGCCCGATGCCCTGCAACACGTTCTTGACGATCGCGTCGCGGTCGATCGCGTGCGCCAGCGCCCGGCGCACGCCCCTGTTGTCGAAGGGAGGCATCGCGTAGGCGGGAGCCAGATAGAACGTGCCGGTGAGGGAGAAGATGTGCATCTCCTTCGACAGTTTGGAATCGGCCTTCAGCCGCCGCACCTCGGCGAGCGGCACGGTGCCGCCGCTGCCGATGCGGTCGATCTCGCCGGCCTCGTACGCGGGCAGCATGGCCTCGGCGGCGATGATCGCCGAGATCCGCTTCCGCAGTTTGGGCTTCGGGCTGAGGATGAACGCGTCGTTGCGCTCGAACACCATTCGCTTGTTGTGCTCCCATGCGGTCAGCTTCCACGGGCCGTTGGTGACGATGTTGCCGGCCTCGGTCCACTTGTCGCCGTACTTCTCGACCGACGGCCGGTGACCGGGCAGGGCGGAGTAGTACGCCATGAGGATCGGGAAGTACCCGCGGGGGCTCTCGAGCGTGATCTGCAACGTGTAGTCGTCGAGCGCCTTGACGCCGACGTGGTCCCGCGTGATGCCGGGCTTCTTCGTATTGAACGCTTCGGCGTTCAGGATGTCGAAGAGAAATGCCGCGTACGGGGCCTTCGTGTCCGGATCCAGCTGCCGCTTGAATGACCAGTCGAAGTCGCGGGCGGTGACGGGGTCGCCGTTGGTCCACTTCATGCCCTTGCGAAGGTAGAAGGTGTAGATTTGTCCCTTCGCCTTTGTTTCCCAGCGCTCGGCCACGTACGGCACCGCGTTGTTGTTGGGGTCGAAGCGGGTCAACCCCGCGAACAGCTCGGTCTCGCCGCCGCAGTAGAGATCCTTGTTGAAATCATGGCTCGACGGCTCGACGTTGTACGGGCTGCGCAGCACCTGCTCCGCGTCGGGGACCATGGCGGCTTCGGCGCGGGCTGGCACCGCCAGGTCTGCGGCCGCGGAAAGGGCGCCTGCGCCGGCCGCGGCGGCGAGGATCTTCACGAACTCACGGCGGGTGATGCCCGCCGCCTGCGAGCGCTGCCAAAAGCCATCCACCTGCTGGGGGTCCTTGGTCCATCCAAACGCGTCGGACCGTGGCGCCTCGACTCCAGTGCCGTCGGGATTAACGGCACGACCTGTTTCCCGTCCAAACGCGTCGGACCGTGGCGCATCCCGACCCAGTGCCGACCGGATCAACGGCGCGGTCTGTTGTCTACGCGCGTCCATCGTCTCCCCTCCCTTGAGAACCTGGCGTCTTGCGCGCTTCGCTACCGTTTCATGGACGGATCGAACGCATCGCGGATGCCGTCGCCCAGGAACGAAAACGAGAGCATGGTGAGTCCGATGGCAACCGCGGGAAAGGTCGCCATGTACCAGTAGCTCCGCAGGTACTGTTGATACTCTCCCAGCATGCCGCCCCAACTCGGGGTGGGTGGGTTGATCCCCACGCCGATGAAGCTCAACGCCGCCTCGGTGAAGATGGCCCGCGGGACGCCGAATGTGACGGCGACGATGATCGGGCCGAGCGCATTCGGCAACAGGTGCCGGAGCAGGATGCGCGAGGTCGGCGCGCCCAGCGCGCGGGCGCTCGAGACGAATTCCGTCTCTCGCAGGGCCAGGAACTGCCCGCGGGTCAGCCGGCAGAGCGTCACCCACCCGGTGAGGCCGATCGCGAGGAAGATATTGAAGAGGCCGGCCCCCAGGGCGGACATGATGAGGATCACGAAGAGGAGCGTCGGGAACGCGTAGATGACATCGACGAGGCGCATCAGATACAGGTCGAGCGTGCCGCCGGAGTAACCTGCCAGGGCGCCGAGCGGGACGCCGATGAGGATGACGATGATCTGGGAGCCGAGGCCGACGGCCATCGAGACGCGCGCGCCGTAGATGAGGCGGCTGAGGAGGTCCCGGCCCAGGGGATCGGTCCCCAACCTGAACATCGGGTTGGGGAATTCGTAACCGTGGGAAAAGCTCGCCTTGGCATATGGGTACGGCGACAAGATGTGGGCGAACACCGCGACGAAGACGATGCAGATCACCATCGCCCCGCCGCAGACGGCCAGTTTGTTGCGCAGCAGGCGGCGGTAGGCGTCCTGCCAGACGCTGTCGTGCCGCAGCGCCGCCCGCTCAAGGCGGAAGCCCGATATCGCCGTCGTGCGTGCCGGAACGACCGTGTCTCTCATCGCCCCGCCGCCCGCATCAGCCGTACCGGATCCTGGGATCGAGAAACCCGTAGGCCAGGTCCACGACGAGGTTCATGGCGCCGAGGAAGCTTCCATACAAGAGCACGACGGCCATGATCATGTTGTAGTCGCGCCCGGACATGCTGAGCACGAAGAACTTCCCCATGCCGGGCACCGAGTAGATCAGCTCGACGAAGAACGAGCCGGTGCCAATCGCGGCCAGGAGCGGGCCGAGGTAGGTGATGACGGGGATGAGGGCGTTCTTCAAGACGTGCTTCGTCACCACCGTTCGCTCCGCCACGCCTTTGGCGCGCGCGGTCCGCGTAAAATCCGCGTGGATGACGTCGAGCACGCTGGCCCGAGTGTAGCGGGCAACGATCCCCAGCTCCGGCAACCCCAGCGTGAGGGCGGGGAGGATCCAGTGGCGCGGCGTGTCCCACCCCGACACAGGAAACAGGCGCCAGGTCAGGGAGAAGAGCACGATGAGCAGGATGCCGGTGACGAAGTTCGGCAGGCTCACCCCGGCCGTGGCGAGGAAGATGCAGAGGTAGTCAACCCAACTGTTTTGGCGCGTTGCCGCGATCGTGCCCAGCGTGATGCCGCCCACCGCGGCGAAGATGAACGCCATGATGCCCAACTGGAGCGAGATCGGAAACGTGTCCCGGACGATCTCCTGAACGGTGCGGGTCTTGTAGACGTAGGAGAAGCCAAAATCCAGCCGGACCACGTTCCGGAGGAACATCAGAAACTGTACGGGCAGCGGCTTGTCGAGGCCGTACTTCTCGGCGAGATTTCGTTGCAGTTCGGGGCTGAGCGGATTGGCGTTCGGAGCGGCCGGGTCGAGGGGGCTCCCCGGAGTCGCGTGCATGACGATGAACGTCACTAGCGCCATCGCCAGGATCGTCGGGATCAGCCAGGCAAGCCGCTGGGCGACGAACCGCGCCATCAGGCACCTACCGGGGCTCCCCGCGCGGCCCTCGTCGGCCGCGGGCCCATGTTGGTCCCTAAGTCTTCCGTCCTGGCTCGGGATCTCCTTTCATCGAACGGCCGGTTTCTGAGGCCACGCTGAGCGCCGGCGGGACCTCCCGGCGCCCGCGCTCGGGGGAGGTCCGGGCCCGAAGGTCCCGAAAGGGGGACTCCCATGGGCACCCATCACATTTGCTCGACCTGCGGCACGCAGTTCGCGGAGACGGTGTCGCCCCCGGACCGGTGTCCCATCTGCGAGGACGAGCGCCAGTACGTCAACTGGCGGGGACAGGGGTGGACGTCGCTCGAGGCGCTGCGCCAGGGCCACCGGAACGTGCTGCGAGTGGAAGAGCCCGGGGTGACCAGCATCGTCACGGAGCCTTCCTTTGCCATCGGGCAGCGTGCGCTGCTGCTCCGGGCGCCGGGCGGCAATATCTTGTGGGACTGCCTCAGCCTCATCGACGAGCCGACCGTGCAGGCGGTTCGGGCCCTGGGGGGTCTGTCCGCGATCGCGATCTCCCACCCTCATTACTATTCGTCGATGGTCGAGTGGAGCCGGGCGTTCGACTCCGTCCCCATCTACCTCCACGCCGCAGACCGGGAGTGGGTCATGCGGCCCGATCCGTCGGTCCGGAGCTGGGACTCGGAGACCTACCGGCTAGGCGTTGCAGGCACGCTCATTCGCTGCGGGGGCCACTTCGCGGGCGCGACGGTCCTGCACTGGGGCGCCGGCGCCGGAGGGAAGGGCGTGCTCTTCACCGGTGACACGATCCAGGTGGTCCTCGACCGGGGCCACGTCAGCTTCATGCGCAGCTATCCGAACCTTGTCCCGCTGAGTGCCCAGGCCGTGCGGCGGATCGTCGACGTGGTGCAGCCGTACGCGTTCGAGCGGATCTACGGGGCCTTCACCGGCCGGACCGTCATGCAGGAGGCCAAGGCGGCGCTCGCCCGGTCGGCCGACCGGTATGTAAACGCGCTCAGCGGGTAGATACAAAGCGCGATGCCGGTGAATCCGAGCGCGCTCGTAGTGCTGCTGGGATTCGTGGGCGTCCCGGCCCTGCTGGGCGGCTACCTCGTTGCGGCCGAGCGGTTGTTGCGCGGGCTCCCGGCGAAGCGCCAGCGGACGCTCCGGCCCTGGCTGTGGCTTGCGCCCGCGCTCCTCTTCCTCACGGTCTTTCTGGCGTATCCGGTCGCCTACACGTTCGGCCTCAGCGTCCTGGGGCCCGAGTCGTGCCGCTTCGTGGGGCTCGACAACTATCGCTTCGTGTTGACTGGCTGGTGGGGTTCACCGGCGCCGCGCTCGCGGGCGGGCTGGTGCTCGCCGTCCTGACCGATCGGGTACGCCTCTGGGGTGCGTTGCCCCCATACACGTTCTTCCCTATTATTGCCGTGTCGGGGGGCGGAGGGGGAGGGGATGGCTGGCGGGCAGGGCTACACGATTCGTCTCTGTTCGGCGGAGCAGCTGCAAGGGCACATGGCGTCGCTGGTGACGCTGCTGCAGGATGCCGTCGAGGATGGCGCGTCGGTTGGCTTCCTGCCGCCGCTGTCCGAGGCCGATGCCCGAGCCTACTGGGAAACCGTGCGCGCGGCGATCGCGGGCGGGTCGCGCCGGTTGATTGTGGCCGAAGAGGGTGCTCGCGTGCTGGGCGCCGTGCAACTCGATCTACCGATCATGCCCAACGCGCGGCATCGAGGCGAGGTGATGAAGCTGATCGTGCATCGCGCGGCCAGACGGCGAGGCGTCGGCCGGGCGCTGATGCAGGTCCTGGAGCGAACGGCGGCCTCGCTCGACCGGACGCTGTTGGTGCTCGATACTCGGAGAGGAGACGCGGCGGAGCAGCTCTACACGAGCCTGGGGTACCGTGTGGCCGGTGTGATCCCGAGATACGCGATGAGCACCCGCGGAACGCTGGACGACACGGTGTACATGTACCGCGAGCTTGGATCCGGAAGGGCCGATGTCAGGGCGTAACGCGATAGACGAGGTAGACGCTGCCGAACGGTGCGGTCGTGCTCTGCCGCGCCACCTCACGGTCTCCCCGGAGGACGCGGACCGTGAGCTCGCCGTCCTCCGAGGCTTTCCGGAGATTCACCGCCACGGCAACCGCGGTCTCCACCGTATAGCTTGCCGGCACGCGCCCTTCCACCATTTTGGTCGCGGGGGCGGTCCCGTACGATCCCTCGAAGCCCAGACCCGGCGTGCCAGAGACCTCGATGACGACGGCCGCGGGGGCCGGCGGGGTCTCTTGATGCTCGGGGACGAACGCGGTCATACACCCCGAGCAGAGCGATCCTGCCACAAGGAGCAGGGCCGCCCGGAAGAGCCGTCGTCCGCGCGGCGTCATTGCGGCCGGAGCCCGCACCGAGATTTGCGCTGCCAGTTGAGGATCACGACCTGCTAGTGCCCGGGTGGACGGCGCGTTAGACTTGCCTCAGAGGCCAGAGACCTTCGCCGCGGAGGAACCACGCCGCGGAGGAACCACGCCGCCGGCGACAGCGCGGCGTAGCGATCAGTAGGCCGGGAGGCCACCCTTCGGGATCACGCGTCTTCGGGATTGAGCCATCTGAACGTCGCGGCGGCGGCGGCGCCGCCGAGAAATTGCGAGACGATGTACACCCAGAACTTGGACCACACGACGAGGCCCATCGTGGAAATCCCGAGCGCCACGGCCGGGTTGAAGACCGCGCCGGAGATGTTGCCCACCGCGAACGCGCCGGCCATGACGGTCATGCCGATGGCCAGGCCGTAGAACGAATTCCCCGAAGTGTCCTTGGCGGTGGTGGCATTGAGCATGACGGAGACCAGCGCGAAGGTGAAGAGGAACTCGGCGACGAGCGCGGGTCCGGACGCCGGCGTCATCGCCTTCACCTCTGCGCCGTGCCTGAGGATCGAGACGGCTCCGGCGGCCAGGAGCGCGCCGATCACCTGGGAGATGATGTAGGGGCCTATCTCGCCCGCGGCGAGACGTCCCCGCAGCCACACGCTCAGCGTGACCGCGGGATTGTAGTGGGCGCCCGAGACGTGGCCTCCGGCATAGACCATGACCATGAGCGCCGCCCCGATCGCCAGCGGCGGGATGACGCCGGCCGCCCCCCCGATGTTCGTCGTGCCGATCGTCAAGACAAGGAAAAACGTCCCAATCAGCTCGGTCGCGTACTTACGCAAGAGGGCCCCCCAGAGGCGAATCGGTGGATGCGTATCCGGTTCGCTGGGCGCCCGCGCCGTCCCTTGCACACGCCGCAATGACGCGCGAGGGCCGAGGCAGGGTCACGGCCACGGCAGGCAGCGTCGCGATATACGGGTCTCGCCGAGCCTGAGGAACGTGGGAGCCGCCGTGCGATCAACCACGGCGGCTCCCCGGGAGCCTACCAGCTGTAGATCTGATCGAGCTGCTTCGTGCTCACGTACGGAACCAGGCCGTGGGCGCGCGCCCGATCGATCGCGTAGCGGGCCAGCTCGGGCGAGTTGGCGTAGTCGAGGGTGAAGACCGTGAGCCCTTTGCTTCGCCACGCCGCCAGTGTGCGGAGCATAGCGTCGCTCTCGGCCGCCGGCACCTTATGGTACCCGCCCTGGTAGGTGACCGAGACTTCCTCGCGGGCCAGCCCGTTCAGGTACCGGTAGAACGGCCGCCCGTCGGAACCGCGTTCCGTGAGGACGCGAAGGTTCGAAGACTGCGCGATCAGGAGCAGGGACGGATGCGCCGCGCGGATCTGCCGGACGAGCTCCACGATCCCTGCGGTAACCGCCGGCTTGCCCACGTTCGAACCGGCGTCGACGTTGTCGAGGAAGAGGCCATCCACGCCCTTGGCCAGGATCTGGGGCACGACGGTGTTCAGGACCACGTTCCGGAACCCGGGCTTGGAGACGTCCATGTAGAACTCGGGCCAGCCCGGATACTTCCCCAGGCTGTACGCTTCCACGCGCGGCCAGTACGACCGGAACGGCTCCGCCGACCCCACGTTGAGGTACGAGACGACCAGTTTTCCTTTGTCCTTCAGCGCCGCGACGTCGTCGGCCTCGTAGTTCGCCGCGCCGTCTTCAACATCGATATCCACGACGTCGAATTGCGACAGGGCTGTAACCTGTCCCGCGCTGTAGTAGCTCACCCAGGAACCGGCCGCCTTCAGGCGCTCGGCCGCACTGGGCGCGCCGGCCCGCGAAAACGCGGCCGGCCAGATCAGCGCCAGCACCAGACCGCCAATCACTCCCGTGATCCACCACCGCATCGACTTGTCTCCTTTCGTCTTTGGCCGGGGACCGCCGCGGCTCCTCGAGCCGCGGCAGCGCCGGCAATTCCTAATGGAGCGGGATCACCATCGATTCGCCCCGCTGCACGGTCACGTAGGACGTGTCCTCGGCTCCGTATCGCTCCACCGAGGTGCCGGCCCGCACGCCGGTGACCGGCACGACCGCGCGGCCGGACGTCGTCGTGATCGTGATACGCTCCCCTGGAACCAGGATGCCGACCACGCCGGCCTTGTTGTACGCTTCCCGCCGCTCCATCGCCCGGCCGATCTGCTCCATCGTCAGCGTCCGGATCGGCAGCACCGACAAGGCTTCGTACTTGCCCACCACCGCCGCGAGATAGTCGGCAAGCAGGGAGCGGCCGCTCGCGTATTGCCGCAGGTTGGACTGGTGGAACATCAGCGGGTTCATGTCATACGTGAAGAGGTACCCGAGGAGCGTGTCGCTTTCGAAATCGAGCAGGCCCTGGTACGTCAGCGGGCAGCGGTCGCGAAAGATGCGGCAAAAGTCGGGATGCACCGCCGCGAACTCCTCCAGCAGCTCGCCTGGCTCGGTGACGTTGTAGAAGATGTTCGTCGGGTAGCGCGGGATCTCGAGGATCCGGGGATCGTGCCGGTTGCGGAGTCCGGTGTTGAATCGGGCCCGCTGGTCGCTGCGGGACCAATCCGATACGACGTATCGCACGCCATGCCGCGCCGCCGCAAGCATGGCCGCCGGGTTGTTCAGCCCGGAGATGTCCGGCGTGACGAGATTTTCGCGGGAGTACCGGGTGAGCCGCATCACGAGCGCCACGCGGTGATTCTGCTGCAGCTCCCACGAGGCTTGCTGCTCGGTAATGGCGTCCAGGTTGGTGTGGCCGTAGGTGTGGCTGATCCACTCGAACGCGCTCTCGGACGTCATCGCGGCATCGGTCAGCGGGTCTTCCGTTGGCTCAAGGGCGGCCTCTTCGTCGGTGAAGGGTTGGCCCGCCCCGTTCACGAACGCGTGCTCGCTGCCTTCACCGTTGAACGCCATGGCCAGCCGAAATGCTCCGGTCAACGGCCGCGTGCGGATCGCCCGCTGCAAGATCAAGGTCGCATCCAAGTCCGACGTGGTGATCCGGTAGGGCGGCCCCGCGTACCGGTCATCGTCGAAGAAGAGGTCGTCTACCTGCGCGTTGAGGTAGACGCGACGCTCGCCCAGGTATAGGCCCCGCGTCGCCCACGCCATCGCGCCGGCCGCGAGCAGGTGAGTGTGCAGCATCGCGGCGTTGCCGTCCATCACGAACGCGAGGTTCTCGCGGCCGTCCCCGTAGCTCTTCACGGCCGCCAGGGTATCCCCGTCCGGCGTGACGAGCAGCGGCACCGCATCCGAGGTGGCTCGGGCG
>JACXTT010004540.1_pt1 | contig 20586 bp, 6 predicted proteins | sample 9270951 | NCBI WGS metagenome assembly JACXTT01 (sample SAMN15532306, study PRJNA645909) | rock metagenome | isolation source: weathered quartz diorite | place: Puerto Rico | collected 2017-06-21
GCGCTGGCTGAGCCCGAGGATGCGCGCGCCACCCATCGTGAGACAAAGGCCGATCGGCGCCGCATCAAGGAACTCGAGCGCGAGCTGCGCCGCAAGGAGAAGGCCCTGGCCGAAGCCGCTGCCCTGCTGATACTCTCAAAAAAGCTCGAGGGCATCTTCCCGAAGGACAAGGACGAGGACGCATGATCGGCCTGGAAGATCGCCACACGATGGTCCGCCATATCGAAACCGCTCACGCAGGCGGTGCTCGCCTGCGCTTGGCCTGCGAGATAGCAGGCATAACCGTGCGCACGCTGCAACGCTGGAAGGCCCACGATGGCTTGGTGGTCGGCGACCGGCGCCCCGGGGCCGTTCGGCCCACGCCGGCGCACGCGCTGAGCATTGAGGAGCGCGAACGCATTCTGGCCGTCGCCAATGAGCCGCGCTTCGCCGACATGCCGCCGGCGCGCATCGTGCCCATGCTGGCCGATGAGGGTGTCTACGTGGCCAGCGAATCGAGCTTTGGTCGAGTGCTGCGCGCACATGGACAGACCCGGCATCGAGGACGTGCCAAGGCACCGCGCCAGAGCCGCCCACCCACCACGCACGTGGCCACCGGGCCGCGCCAACTGTGGTGCTGGGACATGACCTACTTGCCGGCCGAGGTCGCCGGGCGCTGGTTTTATCTGTACCTCATCCTGGACGTCTACAGCCGCAAGATCGTGGGCTTCGAGGTCCACGATCGTGACGACGCCGACCACGCGGCGCATCTGGTCAAACGCACGGCGCTGGCCGAGGGCATTCATGCCATGGCGGCCAAGCCGGTGCTGCACGGCGATAACGGTGCCACGCTCAAGGCCACCACGGTGCTGGCGATGTTGCACTGGCTAGGCGTCAAGCCTTCGTATTCGCGTCCACGCGTGAGTGACGATAATGCCTTCGTGGAGAGCCTCTTCCGCACGGCCAAGTACCGGCCGGAGTTCCCCTCCACGGGCTTTGCGGATCTGTCTGCGGCGCGCACCTGGGCGGCGCACTTCGTCCACTGGTACAACCATGAGCACCGGCACAGCGGCATCCGCTACGTGAGCCCGGCACAGCGCCACGCCGGTCAAGACGACAAGATTCTCGCAGCGCGCCACACGCTGTATGTTCAGGCCCGTGAACGCAACCCGCGTCGCTGGTCATGCAACACTCGAGACTGGTCGCCAATCGACACGGTCACGCTCAATCCAGAGCGCGAGATTGCCGTGCCCACCGGTATCAAGCCAGGCGCCGAAAACCAACGCCGGGCTGCATGAATGAGGCGACATCTACCTTGACGCGCGCCGAACGGGCTGAGGTATCTGCGACCTGGTCGCCGGCGAAAAGTCCTCGTCATCGGAGGGCAGGGCGGTGCGCCAAGTCACGGATCTCCGCCCTCTGTCCGTCGTCTCTTCGCGACCCATATGGGTCATCGACTCAGATTGTCCTGAATGGCGGTCATCCGGTCCAAAACAGCCATCGGTGCCAAACATGCGCCCTCGCACAGCGCACGCGATAACGGCGCACAAGGTTCCTCCTGCATATTCCGAACAACGATAAATCTATGAGAACAATTCGCTTGTGAGAATGAGCAGGTACATCGACCCTATCCGCTGGGCAGGGGTTGAGCCAGATGGTGTGCGACCAGGACGTTTTGCAGGGAGATCGCGCAGATTCCTCTTATGGGGTGTCGTCCAGCGCCTCCAGTCCGCGCTTCAGTTGCTCAAGTTTCGTCTTGAACTCCGATGATTTGCGCCACTGCCTTACGCGGTGCAGAAGCTCGTCGACGCTTGCCTGTTTCAGCGCGTCAATGTCTGCGGCCATGTCGAGGAAGTCCTTCAACACCTTCCCGTCGGGATCGTCCCTGAAGTCAGCTTCATGCTTTTGCACGTACGGTACGAGGACATCCATCATCCGTCCCAGTTGTCGCCCGTAGCTGTATCGGCCGCCGATGCGCCGCTCGGCTTGCGGATCGCCCGATCCGGCGTAGTTGACGTTCAGAAATCCGACCTGGCCGACCGCCTCTCCCCAGGCGCGAATCCACTGGGTCACGTCGCCCGAAAACGGCATGCGGTCTTCAGCCATCTGGCGTGTCATCCAGGCCAGCCAAGTCGCCCAGAATGCAGTCCACGCCTGCATATCCCATGCCGGTTGAGTCCGGCGAGTCTCGTCTGCGGTCATGGCACCCCACTTTTTTTCATTCATGTTGGCCGGCAGCATTGGCTACGCATAGGAGTAGTGCACCACCATCACCAAGTCATCGATCAGATCCGCGTTCAGCCGGGCTCGCCCGGCAGGCGTCGCCGGGACATGCTCGACCAGGGCGGGCGACAAATGCCTGATGTCCTCCTCGTCGACCGACAGCGTGAGCGGTAGGGGAAGAGAAAGGGCTTCGGGTAGGTCGACCGTCGTGCATGGCGTATCCCCGTAGAGGGCGGGATTGCACGCCAGTTCGGTGGATGCAAGGGGCGCGTCCTCTTGCACCGTGATGGAGAAGCGAAGCCGCGCCCCGGCCTTGTAGTCTTTGATGTCCTGCTTCGGGTTCTTGAACAGCAGGAAAAAGCTCAGGCTGAAGGCGTTGAGCTTGGGGTGCGCGTACCGGTATGGGAACTGCGCTCCGTCCAGGGTCAAATGCAGCAACTGCGCTTGCGCATCGGCATCCCATGGGCGGCAGAAGGCATGCCAGGCTTCCGGAAAGTCTCGCCGCGCGCTGATCAGCTGGGCCAATGGCGGATGGTCGGAACTACTTTGCGCTGCCTTGACGGCGGACGATGCGGCCGTCGCGAGTTCCGGGCCACCGTCGCGCGAGGTGTACTTCAAATGGAGGATCACATCGCTCAGCGTGTTCACGTCAAACGCATTGTTCTCGCGCGACAATTCGATGCGCCAGCGTGATATCGCTCCGGCGCCTTCGAACGGCAGATAGCGCTCGTCCCGAAAGCTGAGCTCGAACAGCCCGTTATCGGCCTGGCCGTGGCTGGTGGCAATCGACTGTATGGCCGCAAAGTTCGCAACGAAGCGGGCGTCGCCCTTGAGGTTCTCCTCGTAGGGTTTGGCCGGTGTGCTTTTGACTCTCGTCCTGTTGTTGAGCAGGGTCAGGGTGGCGTTGATGCTGGCATAGGGCCCGACGACGCATGGCATGCTGATGCTCACACTCTTGAGGCGCCGCATGATGTGGCCGGGATAGTCCGCGTCGAACAGCGATTCCGGAATCTCGAACTCGCACCAGCCAGCCTGCTTCAGCGAGATCAATGCAAGCGGCTCCAGCCTCAGAAGGGAAACCTGCTTCGTGATTTCGTACTCGCGGCGATTCTGCTGGAGATATGCGTGCTCCATCTGCCGCAGGCACCCTTCAAGCCGTTCGCCAGCGAGCAGCCCCTTCTTTAGGCTGTCCCAGACGCCGAAGCGTATGAAGTCCGAGTTGATCAGCCCTAGTTCGAACCGGTAGGCGCGTTCGCAAACCTTTGCCAGCTCATAGGCTGCCTGATAGCTGCCGAAGTACAGCGCGCACAGTTCCGAGACCATCCAGTCATAGAGCTGGCGCGACGTGTACTTGTCGCGGTAGAACGCCTCGATTTCGCGACTGTTGTCGAGCTGGCGCTGATGATTGGCGATCTCCTGGTTGCCGATATCGATGCGCAGATCCGCGGCCAGGCGCTGTTTGTCGATCTGCTCCAGTTCCTTCGCCGCCGTTTGCATCTGCAGGGTCCACTCGCGGGAACGGCGCTCCCATCCGGCCTGTAGCGCGGCTTCGTTGGCCCAGTAGCCATGGACCGACGAGACATAGCTGAGGACATTGGCTGCCGCATGCAGCGAGTTTCCGAGATTGTTGCCGCCGAACAGCGCCGTGGCGACCGGACTGGCCATGCCGGATTCGCCGAAAGTGAAGTTGGGCATCGCGTGCGACGTCCCGGCTGCGGCTTCCAGCACCTGGCTGGCCGCTTGCCAGTCCTGGGCCTGGTCGAGTTGCTTCTGCTGTTCCTGTTCGTGCCCCGACAGGCCGCTGCCGCTCTCGGCGAGCTGCGCCTCATAGAACTGGCGGCGGTTCTCGGTGAGTTCCCAGGTCTTGTCCAGGCCTTCCCGCGTGCGCTGCGCTTCGAAAAGCTGGCTCTGCTTGACGCCTCTGACAAGGTCCAGCAAGGCAGTCTCGTGTCCCGCGCGCAAGACGGCCAGCGCCTCGGCATCCTGTTTTTCGAGCGCGGCGAGCAACGCCGCACCCAGGGCTTTCAGCATGGCGCACAGCTCCAGCGCCTTCTGCAGCATGACGCCAAAGCGGTAGCAAGGCATGGCCGCATCCAGATCGCTCAGCACGCTGGCAATGTCCACACCCATTGCCGATGCGCGGACCAGCAGTGCGGCGTCGATCGGCGCGTCATACAGCGGCAGCGAGCGCACGACGCCTTCGATGTTCCTGCAGTGCCTCAGCTTGTACAGGCGATCGGCGATCGTGTCCCAGCGCTCCAGCAGCATGGGATTTGGCGGCACGCAGAAATATGGCAGCAAACTGACCCCGAGGCCACCGGTCAACCCGCTGACGACCGGACCGGCCGCGCCAGGCGGTGTGGACAGTGGCAACGCATCTTCCAGCGCATTCGCGAACTCGTCGATCACACCCAGTTGCACATACGTCAGCGACGGCACTTCGGCCATCGGCGGCAAGGCACGCGGGCGCTGTCCCATTACCTTGGCCGCCAGCACGTAGAGTTGCGTGGCTTCGTTGATCGTCTCGCGCGTATCTTCGGTGAACAGCTGATCGCCCCAGGCGATCAGATTGTCGATGTACTTCATCACCACGGCATTCTGGAAGGCCACCGGCCGCATCCGGGCAATCCGATGCGGGTTGAACGGGTCGTCGGCCCAGTCGCGGAGCTGCTGCCGGATCTGCGCCGTCTGCACGGGGTCCGTCTGGTCGTCCAGCGAGAGCAGCAGCTTTTGAATCGACGACTTCTGCGCATCGGCAGGGTCGTTCAGATGGAAGGGCGCGAAGTTCCAGAAGCGCTTCGGTGCAGCTTCGTCCGAGCGCGAGTTGGGGTCGAAGATATGGCGCAGCCAGCGATCGGCGTCGGCGAACCGCCGGTCCTGATGCAGCGCCGAAGCAATGAGCAACGGCGCGTGGAAGAACAGTTCCCAGTTGTAGATCGCGTACGCCGCGCCGCTATCGAATTCGACCCGGCTTTGCGGGTAGGGCGGGACCACCGCGGCGGGCTCGGGGTTATAGCCGGCGAACTCGCCGCCCGGACCCCATTCGGATGCGCCTTGCGTCGCGAGGCCAAGAATCCCGTCGATGCCGGCGCGCTGAAGTTCGGTCAGAAAGAAGCAGACAAAGGGGTGCTGGTGAGTAAAGAAGCAGGCGTCCATGTCGTAGGCGTCGCCCATCGGCGTGTTCAGGATCCGCTTGCGGGGCTCGACGAAGTAGGTGTGCGAGCTGTCCTGGTAGAAGAAGGGCGCCTGCTGGTCGAACTGCCGGTATTGATGGGGAGCGACGACCTTGAAGTCGCCGGGCGCGAAGCCGAGCAAGGCCGCGGCGTGCACTGTCTGGCCCGATGCATCGGGCATGTCGCCGAGCTCGTCCCAGAAGCCGAAGTACACCTTGAACGGTCCTGGCGCGCCATGCCATGTCCATGCGTCCGGATACAGGCGCAGCAGTTCGTCGTTGGTGCTTGCCGGTGCCGCCAGTTTCGCCGTGCCGGCGCCCGGGCCGGCGGGTGCCATGTCCGGCAGCATGACCGCCGCGGTGGCGGTCGTGCCCGACGCGTAGCTGACGCGGGTTTCGCCGTCGCATACACTCACATCCACCACCGCGGCCAGTTCGTGCACGAAAACGATGTCGGGAATCGTTTCGACCGGGTCGATCTGCACCCGCACCAGTACCTGCAGCATCAACCTGCCATCGACCGCGATGGCCTTGAACAGGAAGTTCGACGGCGAAAGACTCTTTTCCGCCAGACTTTGGGTGGGATGATGGAATTCCAGCGCAACCGGCGTGTCGAGCACCCGCTTCGGCGTCCACCCGGGCGACCTCATCTCGATATAGGCGAACCGGATTTCCCAGTATTTCCGCGCTGGCGATCCTTGCGCCCCCTGCGCCGGATGGGCCTTTTCCACGAGCATCGGCCAGAAGATGTAGCACCGGCGTTCCCATACGACCGGGATCACGCTGTCGCCTTCGATATCGGCAGGCACGCGGTCCCACGCCGTCCATCTGGCCCCATCCTCCTGATACCGATAGAAATACTCGTGTGGCGCGGACCGTGTCCGGGCCACCACATGTACGCGCCGATGCCCGGCACTGGCCTGGGGTTCGGACAGGTCCTCGACATACATCCCCATGATCTCCGGACGCGCAATCGCTTCCAGCTTGTGCAGATAGTTGGTAAAGGCCGACTCAACGTTGTCGGCGCTCAGCTCATTCTTCAGCAGGTCCGTTTCCAGTTCCTTGAAGAAGACGGTCTTGTCGTCGCGCAGCGGCGCCTCGATCCAGTTTTCCGGCCACATGAAGACCTTGCGTCCGGCTTCCCACACGCGGTAGTGCTGCATCCATGCCCAATGCGCGGCCGACAGGGCCGTGGGCGCGACGCCGGCCTCCAGTCCCAGCAGGCAGCGCTGCACAAACTGCTGGACGCTGGCGATGGCCAGCTGGGTACGCGACGCCAGCATGCAAGGATCCATCTGGACGTCGATCAGCAGGTATTCATAGAGGTCATCGGCGGTGGCGAGCCTGGGCAGGAAGGGGTCGGTGTCCGTGTAGTCGACCCGGTCGGGGTGCGCCAGCAGAAAACTCACCAGTGCATCGCGGCGCGCGCTTCGCAGTGGGTCGTTCAGGCCCTTTCCGACAGCCACCCAGCTCGCGTCGTCGTGATGCGCCTTCAGGGCCTTCCTGACTTCCGCTGCCACGTCCTGGGCGTCAGGCCCGGCCATGTCGGCGGCGGCCCAGTGCGCGAGCTGCTGCACCGATGTGCCGGTGCGATCGGCGAGTGCGAAGCACGCCGCAACTTCCGCCAGGCGCGCCTCGGTACGGAAGTCGGCATCCGCGAGGTTCAGGCCGGCTGGCCCCGTCAGCCAGGCGATCTGCGCCGCGTCCCATCCGGCGGTCAACGCCAGACGCGCGACGGCTTCGTTTCTGGACGGCGCACCGAAGATGGCGGCGATGCCTCCGTCTTCCAGAGCGAGCCGGTTGCGAAGCCGCACGACGCTCCACAGCCGTGCCCAGGTCGCGGAGACGGCAGGATCGAAGCCGGACGGATGCAGCGGCAGCCGGTTCAGATCGAAGCCGCCGAAGTCGCCGGCATGTGCCGATAGATAGCCCAGCTCGGGCGCAGAGAGGCCGAATGTGCGTGCCAGCAAGGCGGCCTTGTGAAAGCGCCGCCAATGATCCAGCGGGTGCAGCACTTCCGCCGGCACCACGTCCTTGGCCATCCCGTCGTGGCTCCACATCAGCCGGACGGCAGGCTGCGCTGCGGTGGCCTGGAAATACTCCATGCTCAGCTCATAAAACTGCCCCTTCTTCAGCTCCACGGACGCCGACCGTTCCACCGCGGGCTGGTTCTTCCAGTCATCGATCAGCAGATTCCCGTCGACCCACAGGCGCACGCCGTCGTTGGCCAGCACATGCAACGTGTACGTGCTGGTATCGGGTGCCTGCAGCATGGCGGACCATCTGGCACCAAAGCCAGCCGGCGGAATCGCTGGGTCTGGCGAACCAGCGCCCCAGTCGAAGTCGATCCGTGGCGCGGCGCGAACAAGCGCCGGACCGGCGAGCGCCGTGCCCGCGAAGTACCGGGCATCGACGCCTCTCGCTTCCAGGAAGTCGGTCATCGCCGGTCCGGCCACGGCCCCTGGCGAGGACAATCCCGTCTGCAGCAGCCATCGTGCCAGCTGTGGATCGATCTTCGAGGCCGCGGCCAGCGTCTGTGCCGCGAGATCGTGCGTGAGCGTCATCGTGAGGAAGCGCAGTAGGGGCGCCAGCACGAAGGCGAACTTTTCCACGGCGGTCTTCGTGGCATCCAGCAAGACCGTTTTGGCTTGCGTGGTGTCGAGAAACGGTGTCGCGGCGGTGTCAGTGGCCGAGCGGGGGAAAGTGGTCAGGGTCGCATCGATGAACGAACGCGGCTGCTGCCACAGATCCTGGATAGCCGACTGAAATGCCGGGGGTTGTCCGGCCAGCAAAGCGTCGCGCTCCGTGGTGCTCATCGCACCCGCGAACTGCAGCGTCTGGCTGGCCGGCTGGTAGAGCAGGCGCCGCCGCAAATCGGTATCCTCAGCAAGCGCTGGCATGTCCGCCAGTGTCGTGCGCCAGACTGACGCGCTCTGGATCAGGCCGATGACCCGTTCAACCGTGCCTGGATCGTAGAGCAGCATGAGCTTTTTTCGCGTCAGCGTCCCGTAGGGGTCGGGCACGGGCGTATTGTCCACCTGGATGCGCGCCAGGCCTTGGGTCAGGACTGTCAGCCATGGCACGAACGATCTCGCCGCGGGAACGGATCCCAGGTCGCGGTACAGATAATCCATCTGCGCCACGGTGAAGCCGCTGGCGCGCACCGCGTCGGAGACATCGATGAACCTTGATGTGGCGTCCGGCGTCGCGAATGGGTCTTCGGCATGCAGTTGCCGCATTGACAGCAATTCCGTCACCGGCCGCTGGATGGCGCGGGCCAGCAGGGCATGGCGATGCAGCGATGACAGGTTGGCAAGATTGAGCTTGTCGTTCGTCAGCACACCATCTGCCAGGGCCTTCAGATCGCTGGCCCTCAGGCGCAGCGCGCCCTGGATCTCCGCAAGATGCGCCGATACCGTCATCGTGCATCCGGGGGCTCCCGCGAGTTCCGGCGCCGCGGGCGGCACGGTGAGTGCAAAGCAGGGGCTGATCGGCTGCGAGACAGTCTTGTGCAGGAACAGGGCGTGGTACGGCGGCAGCTGGTCGTCGTAGACGTACGTGTCGAGCGCGGACCAGAACGGCAGCAGATCCACCACCTTCCGGTTCAGCCGGTTGGCCAGGCGCTGGGCATCGGCCAGCCGGATCAGCAAAGTGTCGTCGATCTCGACGGCGCCGAAGGCATGAAGGCAGCGATCGAGATCGAACATGCTGCCACCGCGCTTGCGCCACAGGCGCAGGAAGCGGTGAATGTGTCCGAGCTGCTCGTCGGCGCGCAGGTTCATCATGTTCGCCGCATCGAGGTTGCAGGGGTCGCTGGTATCGATCAGCAGCCGGTCCGCCGGGGCCGCGTCCACCGGGTTCACATGGCGGGTCTTGAGCAGGTCCAGCAGTTGATCGAACTCGATGCCGGCGAAGCGCAGGAAACGCGGGACGGGTTGCATGACCGCATACAACGGGAACATGACCCCGCCGACGCCGCCAAAATAGTCGTTGACCGAATGGGGATCGACGAGGGGCGTGCCGGCAGTGTCCCGCGTGGAGACGATGGCGCGTTCTTCGCCCGAGAATCCAAGCGCCTCGCAGGCGGCCATTGCACTGGAGGCCGTGTGGAAGGTGCTTGCCAGTTCCCAACGGCTGGTGCCCAGGGCGACCAGGCAGGTGCGCAGCGTCTCCAGCCACAGATTGAAGGGCAGGTTGCCCGGGTACACGGCGTTCTGCAGTGCCGCGTAGGCCTGGGCGTTGGTGTGCTCCGGGTTGATCGACAGTTCTTCCGCGCCGGCATCCGCCGACGTGTTGTTCGGCAACGGGTCGAATGGCGCAACGAGCTGATGCGGTAGCGAAACCTTGTAGACCACGCAGGCCTCCAGGATTTCATTCACCAGGTCGATGTAGGGGAGCGGCAGCTCGGCATTGGCGCAATTGAGCTTCAGGAACAGCAGGTCGGGCCGCCGGCTGGTCAGCACGCCGAGCACACTGTACAGCGCATTGGCGGGAACGCTGTCAAGGAAGTTGTGCAGCAGATCGACCAGATAGGCGGAAGGACTGAGTACCGACTGGCACTCCGTGCACTCGCAATAGTCCGCTGCGATCATGGTGTTCCCCCCGGGTTGCCTTCCTGCGCTGTCGAATCCCTGTCAGGCCGAAGCAGTTGCTCGAGCCCGGGCCTGCCAAGACTCAGCTCGGGCGGCGGCCAGGTGCCGACCGCGGCCGGCAGGGGGCCGGCGATGCGCAGCCGGGCGGACCACGCCAGGGCGGCCGCCGTGGCAGCGACACCAAGTGCGGTGGCGTGGATCGTGGCCGCCGCGCCTTCTCCGAGCAGCGCACCAAAATGCGCGATAAAGACATCCACCGGCATGCGCGCGATGCGAGAAGCAGAATGCAGACCCTCGCCGAGCAGCCCCTGCATGGTCTGCGCATCGGGAACAATGCGATAGACCCGCTGCATGCGCTTGAGCTGGGCGATTACCGCTGCCGCGCTGTTCATGCCATCCATGGACCTCGGATGATCCGCAACATAGGCATCGACACGATCGGTTCGCAAGTCGAAGTCCTCTGCCTGGCCGAGGAAGCGCACGACGCCTGCACGGATCGGGTTCGCCAGCCGTTCATGTTCCGGCGAGTGCATTGCCGCGCGCCAGTCGAAGTCGGGATAGGCTCTGACCTCGCGGCGCAGGTCGGCCAGTGCGCTATCGGCGGCGTCGTCGGGCACCGCCAGAACTTCCTGCCGATCCGGGCGAACTGGCGGGCGGATGCGCCGCGCGAAGTCCGGGGCGTCGTCCATGATCCGGCGAATCGCTGCCCAGTCGATGGCCGGGGCGTCGGCCACGACATTGCGCAGATCCCGCATCGGATACGCTTTGCGCAGTTCGCGCTTCAGCGATGCGATGGCCTGATCGGTGGAACGCCGGGTCAGCGCCTGCCACTCACTCTCATCGAGATCGAGAAGATCCGCCGGCTTGCGGATTCGGCCGTCACCGCGCAGCGCCTGCAGCGCGTTGGCCAGTGGCAGATCGCCGTGCGTCAGGCGGCCGAGTTCCAGCGTGAGTCCGATTTCGTCGATCTGCGCCGGCGACAGGCCTGCGCGCGCCGCCATCGGCAACCACGCGGCGAGCTTCTGCGGAGAAGCCGTGGCGACCAGCCCGACGAACCGCGCGATGCCGGTGTCGTCGCGCAGCGCGGGGGAGGTCTGAAGCAGCGGCAGCAGGCGCGACCGCGCCCGATCGGCAAGCGCCGCCGCCATGAGGTCGGTGTGTGGCGCTGGCGCGGCCTGATCTCCAGTAGCGTTTGGTGCAACGATGGACTTCATGGCGATCCTCCTCAACAGATGAACCGCGCCGCAGGTTTATCGGGAAGGCCGCGTGACAACCGTCTCGTGAGCCTTTCGGGGTTCGCTCAGGTGTGGTCTGACCGGGGTGGTCTTTGTCGATGCGGGCCGCGCCGCGTCATATCGCGCGCGGAACTCCTTCATGCCCTCCTCGAATCTGGCAAGCGCCTCCGGAGTCAGGTTCAGTGACAGAACGTTTTCGTCGTTTGCGACGTCCTTGTTGTTGTTCAACAGCGTCCAGAATGTTTCGAAGCCGAGCACCGACAGTTCCCGGAGGACCGTATTGATGGGGGCGTCCGCCGCGGACTCGCTCTGGGCCCGGTAAACCAGAATCCGGTTGGCAAGGTTCACGGCATCCGATTTGTTCAGGTTGAAGGAGCTCCGGATCTTGTCCGAAAGGAAATCCGGCAGCGCCGGGCCCCCAGCGGCACGAATATCGGTATTGCGAGTCGTGTGGCCGATGGTGGTATGGGACGTGAACGTATAGTTCTTCAGGCTCTGATCCGCTGAGAGGGTGTCCATGAGTCCCCCCGGAGCACCAAGCGAGCACCCCTGGACAACGAACTGCACGTTCTTGGATTGTCTGGACTCCTTGAGCTCTTCCTTGATCTTTGTTTCGCCCATATAGGTATGTTTTCCAGTGGACATGGTGCCCAACAGGCTGTAGCCATGCGCGAAGAACATGATCACGTCGGGGCTTTCCTTGCCAATGACGTCACTGAGCTGAGACGGCTCGACCGCATGGGCCGTGACGCCGTGGTCCTTGGCGGCTTGCAGCGCTTGCGCGGTGATCGTGGCATCGGTGGAGTCGTAGAAGATCGAATACTTTTTGCCATAAGCTGCCTGCCACTTCTGGCGTGCGCTCGCATCGCTCTCGCCCTGGTTGGCGGCACGGTAATCCTCGAACGACTTGAAGTTGCGAGGATCCGGGTTGGTGGCAGTCTCCGGGTCCGTTCCGCCGGGATCCTTCATCAGGACTGGATTGTTTTGGCAGTATCGGAACAGATTCGGTCCATCGACCAGCAACTCCGGGTCCGGGCTGCACCAGCTTCCGATCCAGGGCGCGAAGTACCTAGCCCCGTGATAGTAGAGACCGCTTTCTTCATCGCGCTCTTTCCCCGCATAGCGATATCGTTTCGCCGTTTCCGTCTGGCTGCGCACGGCCTGGTAGGTCGAGCTGCCGTAGGGCGCATATTCCTCATACGAGATGATCTGCGCCAGTTCGTCCAGCTCCAGGCTGCTTGAACCGAGGTGGTTGCCAAACTGATAGCGGATCAATCGTTGTGGAACGCCTGGCTCATTGCCCAGCGTGCGCAGCTCGACCAGCGCAATGCGCTGCCTGCCGTCCATCACATGCAGCGTCTCGCGCTCCAGCGTGGTGCTGTTGGCGCCGATCGCGCCGCCGTGCCTGCGGAAGATTTCGAAGCCGCCGAGGTAGATGCGCTCTTCAATGAGGCCCGCCGCCTTCTCGCAAACCGTGCGCACGCGCTGGCCGGTGGCGTCATGGACGTAATAGGTTGTCTGCGGCAGGCTGTCCGGTGGCGGTGCATCGTTGACCACCTGGCGCGAGGTGGCCAGCAGCCGGTCGCCATAGTCCCAGTCCATGCGGGTCAGGTGCGGCATGCGCAGCATGTTGCCGTGGGCATCGTGCAGGTACGTTTCCGGCTGCGGGGTGCTGCCCGCGGGGTTGAGCGTGGTGCGGCTCAGGCGGTTGCCCGGCTTGCCGGGCTCGATCAGGCTGGCATCCACGCAGGAGTACGCACGCGTCCAGCCGGCATGCGCGGGGTCGGTCCCGCGGTGCTGCATCCGCAGGAAGTTGCCAACGGCGTCGTACACGTATTGCTCGGTGTAGGTGCCCATGGCCTTGCGGTCGTTCGGCTGGTCGTGGCGGATGTGGAAGGCGTTGAACGCGTCCGGTGCGGTGGGCGGCAGTCGGTCGCCGCCGGCCAGTTGCCCCAGGTGCTCTCGGCCGTCTGCCTGGACCAGGCGATAGAGCGCGTCGTAGACATAGTCGTTGCCCGGTTCGACGCGCTGGTTCCTGAAATAGACGGTTTGCTGCGCGTCATCGCGGATATGCGTGATGTTGCCGACCGGGTCGCAGGTATAGTGCAGGTTCTGCAGGCCGCAGCCTTTACCTGCGGGCGGCATGCCGGGCGCGGCGACGGTCGGCGGGGGTGGCTGGTTCGGATTCTCGCAGTCGTCGCTGAAGGCCACGCCTTGCGATGTGGCGGCGTCCACGCCACGTCGCGTGTACAGATGCGTCAGCCGGAAGGTCTCGCGGTCGTATGCGTAAGTGGTGCGGATCACCGTTGTGTCGGCGGTCTTGTAGTCGACAAGGGTCCGTTGGCCCCTTGCGTCGTACCGGATATCGGATACGCCGACCGGTGACGGCGCTTCCATGCCGGGATCGAGCAGGGCGGCTGGCTCGGCCATGCGATCGAGCCAGGCATGCACCCGTTCCAGCAGGTTCGCGTCGTTGTAGACCGGCTGGACGACATGAAACTTGCCGCCTCCCGGGCTGCTGTGCGGGGCGATGGACTGGACGGGCCGGTTCACCGCATCGTAGTGGGTGCCGCCCTCGAACGTCTCGCCGGTGAGTTGCGGGTTCTGCAGCCAGTCGGGAATGGCCTTATAGTCGCTGACCAGCTGGCGCGTGCTCCGTAGCAGGTTGCCCTTGAAGTCATAGGCTTCCACCGGCTTGCCGGTGTCGTCGAGCCGCGCGTGGGTGACGATGCCGGCGGAATCGGATTGCCGGTATATCCTCCCGCGCAGATTCAGGCGCCGGGCCTGCGTTTCCTGCGCAGGCAGGCCATCGGGCGGAGGTTCGCCGTATTCGATCCTGGCCACCAGCAGGCCGGCCGCGCCGGGCGGATTCAGGGTGCGCGGGTCAGAGTTCGGCTTGAGCGGATCGGGGTCGCTGAACGTGCCTCGCACAAATTGTTCGATGGGGCGGCGCAGCGCGTCGTATCGGGTCGCGAAATTGTGGCCGCGGCTGTCCCAGACGCGGATGGACTTGCCAGCCACGTCGCCGAGCATCCAGCGGGCGCCCGCCTCCATGCTGAGGTGATGCACGCGGTTGCCGAGCATGTTGTACGCGTAGCGCATGACGATGCGCTGCTCCAGCGCGCCCTGGGGCAGGTTGTCGGCATCGGGAAGCCTGCGCTCGTCGAAGACCTGGCGCTGGTTGCCCTGGATGTCCAGGTCCACGCGGCTGTGGATTTCCTCGTCAGGCATGCCATCGAGCGGATGCCCGGCGCAACGGACGCGATGACGCGCGACGGTCAGGAAGGCGCGGCCAAGCGCGTCGAAATGCGTGGTCGTGCGCGTGTCGGCGTGCGCCGCGGCCCGTTGGGCGGCGTTCTGTTCGTCCGGTCCCATGGCGCCACCGATGCGCTGCGCGTGCCAGGTCTGCCAGCCGGCGGGTTGCGTCCTGAAGTACCCGGCGACGAGCGCGCCGATGTCGGGGTCGGTGCGCGGGTCGCCCGTCTCGCGCGGCGGCGGATCGCCTGGCTGCTGCAAGGGCGGCGCGCAGGTATCGTTGACATCCCAGCTCGTCTGCTGCCAGGGATCGAACACCACCTTCTGAAAGGTGTGGTTCGGGTGCAGGATCGCGACGACGCGCTCGGCGGGGTCGTAGAGCAGCACCGGGCTGACGCCGTGGACGGCGGCAAACCGGAAGGCGTGCGTGTCATCGAAGAACGGTTCATATTGCCGCACGGGTTTGCCCTTGTTGTTGAAGACCGTCCAGCCGCTGCACACCCAGCGTGGATTGACAATGGCCGCGTTCGGGTTGCCGGGATCGAGCGGTCCCGGCTCGGCCTGGATCCTCTTCTGGATCTCGCGGCCGAAGCCGTCGGAATACGAGAAGCTGATCCGGAGCCTGCTTTCTTGCCCTTGTGCCAGGTCGCTGACATGGGTTTCGCGGGCGATCGTGGCGGCAAACGCCGGCTCGCCAAGGCGTTGGAAACGGTCCAGGTCGTAGACGATGCGAGCGGTCGCACCGTGCAAGAGGTCTCGTGTGACCGGGGTCGGCTCGCTTTGCCCCGGGCCGGCGGAAGGCTGGCGCGGCGCGTTCGTGAACGGGTCCAGTTGCGCCAGCGAGAGATCGGTGATGAATCCGCCGAGCGTGTCGCCCTCCACGGGCGCGGCGTCCGGCTTGCCCATCACGGCCGTGCCCACGACCATGCCGAGGGTGTCAAACGCCATTTCGGTCTGGTTGCCGTTGGGGTCGCCGACCAGGCGCGGCTGCAGCACGCGGTAGTCGTTGGCGTCCACGGTGACGCGGTTGCCCAGCGCGTCGCGGGTTTCCACCATCAGCAGGTCGTACTTCGGTTTCGCCGGGTCGGCCGGTCCGTCGAACGTCACGACGGTGTCCTGTCCGAAAGGATCGCGGTAGCGGCGGGGCAGGAAGAAATGGGCGCTTGCCTCGGCCAGTTCGACCTGGGCCGTCACATTGGCCGGGTGGTGGAACGACCGGCCTGAAGGCATCCACCAGTTTCCATCGCCATCCAGATCGACGTAGCCGCACTGGTCGCCAGCCTGGCCGGCAAGGATGGCCGCCCGTTCCGGTTCCGGCAGCAGGAGCTCGTCCGCCTGTCCCGGACGCGGGCGCCTGAACACCTGATCGAGCAGCCCCGGCGTGAGGGCGAGCCTGTAGCGCTCGCCGGGCAGCGCGAGGCGCTGGAGCTCGCCGTGCGGCAACAGCGCCATCGGGTCGTTCCCGGCAACGCCACAGTCATCGGGCCGGTACAGGATGCGGACCTGCCCGATCAGGCGTTTCTGCTTCGATCCCGCGATGGGGGGCTCCTCGTACCGCAGCGGGGCGACCGTGGCGGTGTCGTCGAAAACCTGCCGGAATGTCAGGCGCTCGCTGCCCCCGGCGATGCCGGTCAGCTCGTAGGTACGCGATTCGCCGGGCTGCGGACTGCGGTAATCGTCCGGGTATTTCGCCTGGTCGTCGATGGCATTGGTGAAGGCATTCTCGGTGCCAGTCATCAGCGCCGTTGTCTGCCGGTCGTGGTCCCAGGCTTCGGCCAGGGGCGAGACGCGGCGGCCGTAGCCGATCGCAGCCTGCCGGAGCACGTTGCCGTAGTCGTCCACCTCCAGGGTCAGCGCATGCTGGACGCGCGGGTCGGCGGCCATGCGCTCGTAGTGGTACGTGATGGCCTCGCGCGAGTGGGTGAAGAAGACGGCGTGCGGATTGCTTCCCCGGGCCTGCAGGCGACGGATCCCGAAGTTCTGTTCGGTGACGGTGTATGGCATGCCGAACGGGTATTCCGGACTCGTCCCGGTGCCATCCATCGCATAGATTTCCTGACGAAGCATCATGCCCCTGAGGGCGCGGCAGGCTTCGCGCGTCTCCGCCAGTGAGAGGCCCGGCGGCAAGATCGTGTCCTCGAGCAGGAGCGCCTGCGCAGTTGCGGGGTCCTGACCGGGCTCGCGGAAGTATTCTCCTTCGTAGTGACGCGAAACCCGTTCCCGGCCCGGACAGGCGCCGGTATGGAACCAGGTCCGGGTACGGATCGGAGGCACGTGCGAGGCGCCATCGATGTTTTCCGCCGGCGTGTCTTGCCCCGTCAGTGCCGCGAACAACTCGGTGTCCTGCTGCTCCACCATGCCGAAGCCGCGAAACTCGCGCTCGTCACCATCGAAGTACCCATGGTGGTAGATGTATTGCGTGACGAAGCGGTTGCGGCTGATGTGGTCCCAGGTTTCCACGCGCTCCACCACGTGCACCGGGAACGGCAGCCGGGTGATCCACGGGTTGCCGTCGCGCTTGTCCCGCAGGTAGAACCGGGTCGATGGCGCGTAGTGGACACGCGTTTCCGCGCCCAGATTGTTGGTGGTCCCGACCAGCAGATGTGGTTTGCGCTTGCCCATGAGGTTGACGTAGCGCATCGGCCGGCGCGCATCGCCGGGCAGCGGCGACGACCAGACCAGGCTGGCCGTGCCGTTGCCGAGCAGGTCAATGGGCACGACGTCTGCCGAGGCATCGATGCGCGGGAATACCTTCAGGTGATGGGGCTGGCTCCAGCCGTTGCCGGACTGATTGAAGTAGAGCCGCACGCCATCGCGGTGCAGATAGATGATGTCGGTGTTGCCGCTGCCGTCGATGTCGGCCAGGCGAAGCCGTTTGTGGTCGAACTGGTCGCCGTGGTCGAAACAGGCCGAGCCCCCCCCCTGGTCCTGAAATGTCATCGTGACCCTGGCACCGAAGCGGCAGTAGCCAAGGTTGGGCCAGTAGCAGATCTCGCTGTTGCGGATGCGCACCAGGTCCGACAGGCCGTCGCCGCTCATGTCGGCGAGATAGATCGATTGCGTGCCATCCGAGAAGACCAGACGGGGACCTTTCTCCTCGTCAAGCGCCTGGGCGACGCGCTGGCCCCCGGCGAAGCCTTCCTCGGCAAGCGATGCATGCCACACGAAGGCGTCGTCTTCCGTGACGAGGACATCGGCGCGGCCGTCGCCATCGAGGTCCACCAGCCTGAGGTTCGGATCGCGAAAATCGCGGTTCAGACGCGCCGTGAATGGACGGAACGACTGCCAGCCTTCGGCGTCGTCGTGTTCGTACAGGCCGGGGGTGGGTCCATCCATGACGACGACGTCGGGCTGGCCGTCCCCGGCCAGGTCCATGAACCCGGCCTCTCCACCCCATGCGAGGTTGGGCGTCAACGCGACGGTTTCGGTTGGAGCGAACTGCGCCGCATCGCCAAGCGGGCTCCGGTTTCGCTTGTAGAACCAGGCGCCGGCCTGCCCAGCGAGAATTCCCGGCACTCCCTCGCCATGCAGGTCGGTCCATCGATAGGCGCTTCCGTCCAGGCCGACCGGTAGATTGTCGAGGCTCGCCGGATCGACCTCTTCGACAACCGCCTGCACAACCGGCTCGCTGTACTCGAACTGTACCGGCGGCAGGCTGCGATTGTCATAGCCGCCGTCGTGGCGGCGGTAGCCGGTCTGGGTGACCGCCTTCAGAAAGGTGTAGATGGGGTTGCGCGTGTTGGCGGGATCGGCTTCGTCGGAGTAGCCGAAATCGGTCGAGCGCACCAGGCAGTCGCGCCCCACGCCCGGCTCGTCGGGAAAGTGATGGAACATCAGCACGCGCTGGCAGATCCGGTAGGTGCGTACCTCGAATCCGGCGCGGCAGGAGGAGAACGGATCGCGGCGTGCGGGCCAGACGCCGGCGTCGCGAGGCGTCGGTGTACTGGCATCGTGATCGCCATAGTCGAAGACGGCTTCGAACAGCCAGGCATCGTTGGCGTCATCGGTGAGGCGCGCAGCCGGCGGCTCCGGCCAGGCGGCGTCCGCCTTCAGCACCGGCAAGTAGGGCATGCGGTTGCCGTAGCGGATGGATTTGAGATAACGCTGCGCACTGCGCGTCCGGTTCGAGCGGTTGCGCTCGTGCAGCCTGGGCGTGACCTGGCCGTTCGCGTCCTCGAAGATCCGCGCCGAATCCTCGGCCTTGTAGCCGTAGACGATGACGTTGCCCTTGTCGTCGTGGCTCTCGCAGATGAGCCAGCTGAAGATGCGGCTCGCATCCATGGGGTCCGTGATGCGGCTTTCGGGCGTCTTCCCGTACCACGTGGTGACGTTGCCCCTGGAAATGCAACGCCAGAACATATCGGTCGCGTCGCCGGTGTTGGTCCAGCTTTCGATCCGGGCGAAGAGGCCCTCGATACGCGGGCGGTAGCGCCGGATGCGATAGGTTTGCCCGGCCACCGTTCTCGTCTTCGGCGGGAGAGGTTCCGGCACCTGGTTGCCGCCGGCATCCTGCGCGAGGACGGGCACCAGGTCGTCCACGTCGGACAGCATGAAGATGTCCGGGTCAACGGCGTCGTGATACCGGGGCAGGCCCTTGTCGGTCTTGCGCGTGACCGACGGCGCGGACAGGCTCCAGCCGAAGCCGAATGGACCGTTGCCGGCGCCGGAGTCGTAGGACAGGGTCAGTTTCGGCCCGAAGCCCGAACGTCCGGGGCTGGTCGCGATCGGCACCGACATCGATGCGGTGCCGGTCACCGGATTGGTGGCAAACTTTTCGCCGAGACCGCGGATCGCGCCCCCGCCTCTGGGCAACGAGATGGACGGCGCCGCCGGCTGCCGCACCTGCGGATCGCCTGTGGTTTCGCCCGCTGACGTGCCTGGATTCATCGCAGGCGCTCCCGTGGTGTGGCTTCTTGTTCTTGCGCGGGGACACATGTGACGGCGATCCGGGCAATGCAAGCAGAGTAGAAGGCGGAGACCAAAGTGCAATTGCACCCTGTTTCAGTCTGATCTGCACGCCGTTTCAGTCTGCTCTGCACGGGGTGTTCTGTGCACCGGCATGGTGCGGGCGCGTGCGATACGTGACAGGGAAGCGACTGTCAGGCGAACTGTCACGCAATGGCCGCGGAGAGCATTGGACTGACGGCCGCATGAGGCCAAACACAGATCTGCCGGCCTGGGCCCTGTCTCCCGCCATGCACTTCTACGAGGCCCGGTAGCCAAGGCGCTTCGAAACCGCCCGCGCACAGTTGGCGAGCGCTTTGGCCACAGTGCCCTCCCAATCGCTATCGACTGTGCCGGTCGGTCCCATGATCGTGATCGTCAACGCAATATTTCCCGAGTAGTCGAATACGGGCGCGGAAAAGGCAACGATCCCCGGCGTGGGATGGTTGATGCTGCGGGTCGGGGAGAAGGCAGCCGATCTCGTCCTCGGTATCGAGCGCTCGGAAAGCCGTGAAAGTGTGCAAGCCGGCCCGACCCACCCGAGTTCGACAGTTAGAAGCGTAAGTCTTTGATTTAATTGGATAGGACTGCAAAACGCTCCACTACAAGAGAGTCAGTTGGCTCGTTTTGATTGGTTTGCGAACCTTCAATGCGGAGAGAACTCGCACGCTATGCCGGCAGCCTTTCGGGGCCGGTATCACCCCCCGGCCGCCGGCCGTGGAACGCGTCGTCCAGGAGCGCCCAGATGCCCGCTGCGCACAGCGTGCGCGGGTTGGAGTACTGCGCGTGCAGCGCCAGTTCGGGAGACCGCAATTCCGGCCATTCATGGGAATGGATTGAGGTCGAGCAGCCCAAAATGGGTTCGGGCCCGGCCAAAAGCAACATAGACTTTCTCCCGGGCATAAACTGGAATAAGGAGGCCGCAGTGTGTTTTGGCGCCCGGCGTTTCTGTTAGCCGCCGGGCGAAATCCCGAGTGTCCCGGGTGCCGGCTGCGCGGCGATAGCCACGCCACGCGGAAGCTGCCGTCCCAAATGCCATGAGTTACATTCGCGCACCGTTCACTGAGGATCAGGTCCAGAAGCTCAACGAGAACCAAGTCGGCCTCGGCGGCCCGGTTCTGCGCGCCTTCATCTGCAGGAGCAGCGCCGATCATCGCCACGGAGTCGAAGGTGGCGCCCCTGGCAT
>JACXTT010004541.1_pt1 | contig 20583 bp, 14 predicted proteins | sample 9270951 | NCBI WGS metagenome assembly JACXTT01 (sample SAMN15532306, study PRJNA645909) | rock metagenome | isolation source: weathered quartz diorite | place: Puerto Rico | collected 2017-06-21
TGGATATTTTCTATTTCCGCATGGGCTCACATTTTATACCGATGCTCGCAGCTTATATGATTCGATGGGCGAACCGGAGATCTACACGAATCCCGCGTCACTCGTGGAGCTCGTCAATCAGCGCCAGTCAATTGTGATCGTCACCTCGCCAGGGGTGTGGCCGGCTATCGAAAGCGACTCACGATTCAGCGTCGAGATGTTGCGGCAGGATGCTGACTACGTATTTGTACGACTGAGAGCGAGAATCCGATAGAGTCGGACCATCGATACGGCCGGCGATCCTTACTCTAACATCCTCGCAATTTCGATATTCGCACCGCCTCTTCGTAATCCGAGGGAGAGTTCATGTCGAAAAAGAAGAGATCTGCCATGGGAAGGTGAGAGAAGCGGGAGAACTCCAGGTAGCGCGTCCGGACGCGACTGAACAACTCCCGGGGCCGGCGCTCACCCTCGTTGAGTAGCGCGCGGACGTCCTGGGCGACCGATCGGTGAAAGAACGCGCACATCGATTGGGCTCGACCCTGCTGATCGGTTGGGACAACCGCCTGCCAGCACGTGGTGTAGCTGGAGAGGAACTGAAGGAATTCGCCGGACACAAACGGCAGATCGCAAGCCAGGTTCAACATCCAAGGCGTGTCTGAGGACTCTATCCCTAACTGGATGCCGGCGAGCGGACCGAGCCCCGCCTTCTTGTCGGGGATCGTCTGCGCCCCGAGAGAGACATAGACCTCCGGCTCGTTTGTGACTATAAGAACCCGCTGTGTGAGGGTTCTGGCGGCCCTGAGCGCGCGACAGATCACAGAGAGGCCGCCCACTTGGAGGACCGCTTTGTTGGCGCCCATGCGTGAGCTTCGACCCGCCGCTTGGATGAAGGCCGTGAATTTGGCCTGGAAGGGCATCGCGCTCATCCGATACCTCTTAGGTTAAGAGTCAATGAGTAAATGAGTCAATGAGTCAACGAGTAAATGAGTCAATGAGTCAACGAGTAAATCGGTCAATGAGTCAAAGAGTCAATGAGTAGATGAGTCAAAGAGGTAATGAGTGAATGGGGCAATGGATCAATGGGTCAATGAGGCGCCGGGTGAGTGAATGGATCGGAGGCGATAGTCTTTCACTCATTGACCCATTTACTCATTGACTCCATTGGTTTGCCTAAGCTGGGCGAGTTTGGCACAATATCATCCCGATGAAATACGTCTCGATTTTGTTGCTTCTCTTCGTGTCTCTCCTTCCAATTGCACTCGGCCAGACGGTAACAGGGGCCTTCTTCCCTCTTGATAAGATAAAACCCGGTATGATCGGTGTCGGGAGAACCACTTTTCAAGGCAATACGCTGGAAGAGTTTCAAGCCGAGATTCTCGGCGTGATCAGCGGCGTTCCCAGTCCTCAGCAGAGCATTATTATTGCCAAGCTCTCGGGAGGACAAATCGGGCGCACACGCGTTTTCGCGGGCATGAGCGGCAGTCCGGTTTATATCGACGGGCGACTTCTAGGCGCGGTGGCGCTCGCTTACCCTTTTGCCACCGATGCCTACGCGGGAATCACTCCCATTCAGTACATCCTGGATGTGGGTCGCAGGGACGCTGAACGGAATTCCAGCTTGACCAGGCGGGCGGATGAGACCATCCTGCGTCAAGCGGCCGAAGGTCGGCCCGGTTGGTCTACAGCACTATTTCAATCGACAGGTCTCAATGAGATTCGGACGGAGGACTCAATACCGGCTTCACCGCGCATGCTATTACCGATTGCAGTGCCGCTTTCGGTTTCAGGATTCCCGGTGGAAGCGCTTCGACCCATCTGGCCCGAGCTCTCCAAGATCGGTTTCTTACCCGTTGCCGGAGTGTCAGCAGGCGCCGCCATCGCCCCGCTGGCCCGTTACGATGATCAAACCTTTCTGCCCGGGAGTACGATCACACTCCAGTTGATGCGGGGGGACATGTCGCTTGAAGCCGCCGGCACGGTGACCTACCGTGAGGGGACGAACATTTATGCCTTCGGTCACAGGTTGTTCAATCTAGGAGCCACGGAGATGCCCATCTCCGAAGCATCTGTGGTGACGGTGGTGCCGAATTTGTTCAACTCTTTCAAGATCTCGTCGACGCGGCGGCCAGTGGGGACGCTGTCTCAGGACCGGAATTCCGGAATATACGGCCGCTTGGGCGTTGCCGCCCGGATGATCCCCGTGAGTGTCGATCTTAAGAATTCCGGAGCCGAGACGAAGAGCTACCGATTCGAGATCGTAAATGATCCGACACTCACCCCCCTGTTAGCTCAGATCGCCGTGCTGGGCTCATTGAATTTGGGTCCGCGCAGCGTCGGTGACGTGACTTTACGGGTTGCAGGCAGCATCAGTGTGCGCGGTGAGAATGACGTGATTCTCGGTGATCGCTTCTCGCGTCAGGGTCAGGACGCAGCGCTCCGAGCGAGCGACGTGGTCGCATTGCCCGTCTTGCTCTTGCTATCCAGCGGATTTCCGCAAGTGGAAGTCCAAGGGATTAAATTGGAAATCGAGTCGAACGAATCCCGGAGCGCCGGAACGCTCGATCGCATATGGGTCGATCGGAGTGAGGCTGGCCGTGGCGACACGTTGCAACTCCAGATTTATGCGCATACCTCTGATGGGCGCCAGTACCTGAAGCGACTGCCGATCGAAGTTCCTCGGGCTATCCCGGTTGGTCCGTTAAAGATCCTGGTGGGAGATGGCGCGGCCCTGCAGGCACTCGATCCGACAGCCAACGCGGTCGCCGGGAGCTTGCAGAATTTGGGTCAATTGGTACGGACGCTCAATCGCATTCGACGGTCAGATCACCTTTACGTGCAGCTGCTTCGATCGAGCAATGGCGCCGTCATTAATAATGAAGAGCTGCCTTCTCTGCCGCCTTCGGTCTTGGCTACGATGGGATCCAGCCCTAATGCGGGAGGCTATAAGCCTGTTCCTTTCGTGCGATTGAAAGAGATCGAGGTTCCACCAGCCGACTTCCTCATCAACGGTCAGCGTGAAATCACGGTAAGCATCGTAAAATAGTTTGGCATCCGACGGAACAATTACTGTTGATCCGCGAGCAGGCATGCGTATAGCCATCCTGATTTCTCTGCTACTGTATGCCATCGGTACGGCTCGCGCGGGCGGCACCCTATATTGGGAGATTCAGTCCCAAGCCGGACTCCTCAAAGGAGAGGCACGAGGCGTTGCATTGGGCAATCGCGGGCAACTCCTGCTTGCACCCAAAGTGGAGTTGGTCTTTGACACCGAACAACCGTTCGTTTGGTGCACGGCCGCCGATAGCTCCGGAAACATTTACGTGGGTACGGGCCACGAAGGTAAGGTTTTCAAGCTGACCCCCAGCGGAGCGGGCAAGCTGTTTTACCGGGCTCAGGAGCTGGATGTGACCGCGCTCGCGACCGATCCAGCCGGGAATCTCTATGCCGGAACGTCGCCATCGGGTAAGGTCTATCGCATTACGCCGGACGGTAAGTCGACAACCTACTTCGACCCAGAGGACACCTACATCTGGTCTCTGGCCTTCAGGGATGGGGCGCTCTATGTGGCCACTGGATCGAAGGGAAGGATTTATCGTGTCGACCCGAGCGGTCAAGGGCGTGTTTTTTATGAAACAAACGAATCGAACGTAGTCTCCATCGCCCTTGATCGGCAGGGGGACCTTGTGGCGGGAACCGATCCCTCGGGTCTGGTATTGCGGATTGACGCCCATGGGAAGGCCTTCGCTCTGTTTGACTCCTCACTCAAGGAAATCCACAGCGTGCAAGTGGGCGCGGACGGGAACCTGTATGCGTTAGGCATCAATGAGTCTGCCGGGGGTGGTGCCAGCTTGCCTTCGTTTTCGGGTTCGGGCTCCCGATCGTCCGGTCCGACTGCAGTCGCGAGCAGTCCAGGCGTTAGTGTTACGATCACAAACCTAGATCCGTTGGCGACCACACTGGGGAGCGAGTCCTCTTCGCTCACTTTTAGCAGTGCGATCTATCGCATATCCCCCGCGGGAGGCGTTGAAACAATCTGGAGTGCTCCGGACCGCACGGCCTTCTGCCTCACTACCACTGAACCCGACAGGCTGTTAGTTGGAACCAATGACAAGGGCCGAATTTATCAGATAAACAGCCGTGGCGAGGTGACTGTACTCGGCCAATCGAGCGACAATCAGGTCTCCGATTTTGTGCGAGCGGGAGCGCTGTTTTTTGCCACCAGCACTCTCGGGCGAGTCTATCGGCTGAGCGCAGAATCGGCTGCAAGCGGGGAATACGACTCGCCGGTCTTGGACGCTAAGTTCGTCTCCCAATGGGGCAGCGTTGGTTGGCGGGAAGAGTCGGCCAAGGTCGAGTTCCGGACACGCAGCGGGAATACGAGCTCCCCTGACACGACCTGGAGTGAGTGGTCTGCGCCTGTTCTCCGCGGCGCGCGGATCACCAGTCCCCCGGGAAGGTTCCTGCAGTACCAAGTTCGGTTGACGGGAGACCCAGCAAGTAAGCAGGCGTCGGTAGAAGGGATTCGGATTGCGTATTTGCCCGAAAACGTGAGACCGCAGATTTCGTCTTTTGAAGTCTTAGCCCCGGGTGTGGCGCTTCAGGAGACACCGCAACCACCGATTGACTCGGCGATTATCACATCCGGGCTCGATCCTCAGTTGTTCGGCCTTACGGTCAACCCGCCGCCCAGAAAAATTTTCCAGCGCGGAGCACGATCGCTGCAATGGTCCGCCACCGATCCCAATGGCGATTCATTGAGCTATCAATTGCTCTATCGGTCTGTCACCGAGCAGCGTTGGCACATCCTGGCGAGCAATATTTCCAATACCTGGTACACCGTAGACGCGGATGCCCTAGCCGATGGCCTCTATTTCTTCAAACTAGTGGCCAGTGATTCCCCTAGCAATGCACCCGGTCGCGCAGCCACCAACGAACGCGTCAGCGAATTGATTGAAATCGACACCACACCTCCAACGGTCCGCGCGGAACCGCCCGCAATTTCCGGACATCACATTCAGGTGGGCTATCAGGCTGAGGACGTGACCAGCAACATCTCTCGTGCCGAGGTTAGCATCGATGGTGCGCCGTGGCAGAGCGTCCTGCCGGTGGATGGCATCGCCGATTCGCGTAAGGAACAGTTTGTTGTGAAGGCGGATTTCGATGCCCCCGGCGAGCACAGTATCGCCCTGCGAGTGTATGACACCAACGCCAACATCGGCTCGCACCGGATAATCATTAGAGTTCAGTGATCGGTCCCACACGATTCACTCGAACTCAATCGGTGAGTTCAATCCTTCGAACGAAACAAACGTCGGAGGCCGGCCGCAGCGCCGGCCCGAGCGGTGGCTTGTTGCAAGAGACCGAGGGGGGCCGACTGAATGGTGCCGGCACTCGATCTCCCTAAGGCGACTTTGCGAAGGACGAGAGAGCGGCTGGTTCACATACCCAGCCTTCACAGCCCTTACAGCAAGGTTGCGCTTAATCCTCCAAGCAACAAGATGACGAGCAGGATCAAGATGCTTGCAGCGCCAGCCGCGCCCGTGACGAGAAGGACCAGGACTAGCGCCAGGTTCGGTAGAAGAACAACTGAGAGGAGCGAGGGAGCCAGTAATCCGATCGCAGCCAGTTTCTTCATCGTTTAATCTCCTCTTGACAAGTTTTCCAAATTGCGGGTGCGTAGGCTATGCTCCTTCCGAACGATAGTCAATCGATTCCCGCACCAGGCGGAGAAAGAAGTTGGGATCCAGGCCGCACCTCGCCTAGTACTCCTCTCGAGGCCCGCGCTGGCGGATCGGCAGTGATCCCGAGGGTCCAGTGGGGCCTACGCCTGCGCGGGGCAGACCTCACGCCTCAGCGCCTGCCTCTTCCGAGACGGGTTCTGTGATTGAGTTTAGACTCGACGTATGGTTAGGGTGCTGCGGCCGCTGCGGGCAGTCGTCGAACGCCGCTAGAGCAAGGTCGTGCTCAACCCCCCAACCAACAACAATATCAGCAAGATTATGAGAGTCGTCGTGCTGAGTCCGGGACCGATTAACAGAAAGATGAGGATTAGCACCAGGTTAGGCAAAAGAGCTGCCGAAAGGAGCGCGGGCGCCAGAATTCCCATCGCAGCCAATTTCTTCATAAGTTAATCTCCGCTTGACGGTTTTTCCAAATCGCGTCCGTGTACGCTACGGTGATTCTTCACTTCCGTCAACAGATTCGCCCGCTTATCGATGTAAGTATTATTGCGTATGAGAGAGCGCCGGTGGGAAATCTTGGCAGCCCGATGGAAACAATTCACATTGCTCAAGCAGTTGAAACCGATCTGCACCCAGTAGATGCAGTTCGTGAGACCGCGCCACTCTATTCATCGGAAGTGATCATATCCGCGGCTCGGTAGAGTCCGTCGTCTTCCGTTTTCTTCCAGGTAGATCGCTCCCGCCTCGTCAATAATCTTGCCCACGTAGGTGAGGCGGAACTGAGAGCCCATCCTCTGTAACGCTTCGAGGCGTTCCGGCGGCACGGTGAAGAGTAGTTGGTAATCCTCCCCGCCATGCAGTGCCATTTCCAGCGTCGGCAGGTTTGCGTCTGGGTCAGCCTCCGCGACGGGGATCAACGCCGCGTCCAAGATAGCGCCCACCCCGCTCTCTTGGCATATATGCGATAAATCGGAGGAGAGTCCGTCACTGATATCAATCATGGCGCTCGCCAGGCGCTGTTCAGCGAGGAGGCGTCCCAGCGCGACTTGCGCCGAGGGCTCCAATTGTGCGCGTATTAGTTGACGAGCCTCGGTGGATTCCGCTGTCTCTAACCGCATCCCTCCGCGCAAGAGCTCTAGGCCGGCTCGTGCTGCGCCAAGACATCCGCTGACAAAGATTGCGTCGCCGGGCTTGGCCCCGTCACGGCGGATGGCCCTGCCGAAGATGCATTTGCCCAGTGCTGTAATATTGATAACGATCTTGTCCGGGGAAAAGGAGAGGTCCCCGCCGATGAGTGAGACGCCGAATGGTTGCGCCACACTATCCACTCCGTGTAGGAAAGAGTCGATTTCCCCCGAGGCAAAACTCTTGGGCATGGCGATGGCCAAGAGCACGAATTTTGGTTCGGCGCCCATGCTCGCCAAATCGCTGAGGTTCACAACCATCGCTTTTCTTCCGAGGCGCTCCGCGTCGGTATATTGGAATGAGAAATGAACGTCCTCCACCAGCAGATCTGTCGTGACCGCCCAAGTGTAGCCGGTCACATTTCGGATAAGCGCTGCATCATCACCGATGCCCAGCAAGAGATCAGGATCCGCGCGACGTGCCATTCGACGGATCTGCTCAATCAGTTCCTTCTCTGTTTTCATCGATTCCTGGATGAGAGCGGGCTTGTGGGAAGAGCCGGCCTATGGTCGGCTGCGACTCTTCTCTGATCTGCTCGTTCCAATCCGGCAGCCAGAGTTCTTCGCCGGCTTGCGAGCGACGATCGTCGGCGGAGGTTATAATCTGATTTGGATTTTCCTCTGTCAAGAAACGAGCTGCTGATGCGAGAGGTTGATATCGACGGATTCATTGACTCACTGCCGTGCCCGGAACTGGTGCACCATTTTTTTCGACGCCTCGAGCAAGCAGCCCCTTCGACATTTTCGATCTGTTCAAGGGATCCGAGGCAGATGGCCAATCTCGCCGTAGTGGCGAGTTATAGCCCTTTTTTGTCGGATACGCTGCTCCAGCGCCCGGAGTCGGTCGAGTGGTTAGGGAATCAACGGGATTTGGACCGTATCAAGTCTAAGGAGCAGCTCAGTGAGGAGCTGGCCCGTTTCGCTGCCATGAACGCAAGTTTGAGTGAAAGCGTGATGCTCCATCGCTTCAAGCGGAGAGAGGTTTTGCGGATATATCTTCGCGACTGTCTCGGTTTGGCCACGCTCACCCAGACGACGCTGGAGCTCTCCATTTTAGCGGACGTGATTCTGGCCCGTGCCGTATGGCGAGCGAAGCAAGTTCTCGTCGATCAGATCGGTGTGCCGCAGATTCTCGACTCCCGGAAGAAATCGCGTGAGTCAGGTTTTGCCATCGTCGCGCTCGGTAAACTCGGCAGTCGGGAACTCAATTATGCCTCGGATATCGATCTCATCTACCTGTTTGAAGGGCCCGGCTGCACGACCCGAGAGGGATTAAGCAACCACGAATTCTTCACGCGGCTGGCGGAACATGTTACGCGAACGATCGGAGGCCTCGCAGATGAGGGCGCTACCTATCGGATCGACCTGAGGCTGCGACCGCATGGTACTCAAGGGGCGCTAACTATCTCCGTGCCGGAGGCGGTCAAGTATTATCGATACCAAGCTGCCAACTGGGAATGCCAGTCGCTGCTGCGCGCTCGGGCCGCCGCTGGGGATCCAGGCTTGGTAGACCGGCTTTTAAGATCGATTCGCGCCCGACTCTATCCCCGAGAGCCGTTGCCGCAAGTCTTAAAGGAGGTTCGGGAGAGTAAGCTGCGTATCGAGCGACGTTCGAACCGAGGCCCGGGCGCCCCGGACATCAAGTTGGACAGGGGCGGAATTCGTGACATTGAGTTCATTGTCCACGCGCTCCAGATCTACCGCGGCGGTAGCGATCGGTGGATTCGGGTCCCCCAAATCCTCATCGGGTTACAGCGGCTGGCCGACAGGGGGTGGATTGATGATCGGGACCGAGCCGCGCTCGCTCGGGCCTACTCATTCTTCCGTACGCTGGAGCATCGGCTCCAGATGGAATTTGGTCAACGAACCCACTCGCTGCCGGATGATCCGACGCGGGTAGCCGCGCTGGCACGGAGGATGGGCTACGCTAAGGATTCCGGGGCGGAGGGCGGTTCTCGGTTGGGCGGGGTGTCGTGTCGCAGTACTTCGGAGGCATTCTTAACGGACCTCCAAGCTCACCGAAGTCATGTCGCCGAGATATTCGATCGTGTCTTTTCCGGCGTCGACACCGATTCGCCGGCCACAATCGGACCCCGACTACGGGCCCCCGAAGGTCCACCCGCCCTTTCCAAACTCGCCCGATCCTTCGCAGTGATGGCGGGCGTATCTCGAGTGTCAGACACACTAAGCGATTTAACACTGGAGGAGTGGTCATCGCGCGCCTCGAAAGTGGATAGGGCGATTGGCAACATCACGGCCTTCTTGGACTCCCTTCGCCGGCTTAATCGAGGGAATGTTGCGCAATCGAAAATTGACTCGCCCGAGGCCGGGCCTTCGCACTCGCCTATCTCTATCGGGACGCTCCGGAGGGTGTTCGAAGTGCTGGCTAACAGCCAGTACTTCGCTCCCATCCTCATCTCCCACCCTGAACTCGCATCGTCGGTCGAACCGCCTTTGCATGCACTCGAACGAGCTTGGGACCCGACTCCGGCCTTCCGGGAGTCGCTGCAGAGTGTGGAAGAGGGATCGCTGGCAGAAACGATGAATCGATTCAGGCGGCGGTGGTACCGCGAGTTGCTTTGGATCGGCAGCGCTGACTTGGAACGCGCCATCGACTTGGGCGACTCTAATCGGCTGCAGACGTCACTCGCCAGGATCTGCTTGGAAACAGCTGTACTTCTTGCCCAACGAACGCTGGAGAGGGAGATGAGAGGCCAGGCCCTGTTGCCCAGGTTCGCTTTCCTGGCGCTCGGTCGGTTGGCCCACCATGGGATGGATTATGGCTCTGACCTTGATCTTCTCTGTGTTTACGATCCGGAGTCCGCCGAGAAGGAGAAAGACGGCGAAATGCTCTTGACCCGATTGATGGAGATCGTGATCCAAGTGCTCTCCGCAGTCACCCGAGAGGGATTCCTATACCGCGTCGACCTAAGGCTTCGGCCCGAGGGGACAGTAGGCTCGTTAGCTCGGTCCGGAGCCGGCTTCCTGACTTATGCAGGCGCAGCCCCTGCTTGGGAGCGCATGGCCTATCTGAAACTCCGGTCCGTGGCAGGGGATGTCGCGTTTGGCAGGCGAATCTGTCAGGCCTGTCAATCTGCGATTCTTGATCATCCAGCGAATAGGACACACAACCTGTACAAGGAGGTGCTCGCCGTCCGAGCTCGGCTCGAGAATGAAAAGGCGGGACGAGACCGCCATCGTCATGTCAAGCATGGTGTCGGCGGGATGATGGATGTCTATTTCATCACCCGTTACCTCCAGTTGCGCGAGGGCATCCAGGAACCGGAAGCGCCGGGGACGATCACACTGATTGACGAACTGGTTAAGGCGAGGGCGATCGATCCAGATCATCATCGTGTGCTGCGAGATGGCTACCTCTTCCTCAGAAGGGTAGATCATGCCTTACGCTTGATATTCGACGCGCGCAAGGCGATCTTGCCGGCGAACTCGAAAAGGCTTTCCGAACTGTCCCGCTGGCTCGAACTTGGCTCGGGGTCCGAGCTCGAGGAGGCCTACCGGCACCACACGCGAGCAATCCGCACTGTATTCGAACAGGTTACTAGGTAGCGTTGCGTCCCGCCTCCCTCCGGCGTATAGTCGGACCCCAACCCGGTAGAGGACGTTCAGCTGTTGTGGGGACTCGTGATGCTTGAACGTACACCAATTGACCGACCAAGGTCGGTTTCCGCAGTAGAAATAGACCCAAGTCATTGGATGAGGTAGACAATGTCAAAGAGAATGACGGTTGCAGTGTTGCTCTCGCTTCTCCTTTTGAGCACGGCTCCGGGGAGTCTCGGTTGGACGCTTCGCACGCGTGGTCAGGAGTTATCCCCGATTAGTAAGGGCGCTCCGGCCTCATGCTATGGAGGGGTCGAACTCACAGGGGAAGCACTACGGACGCTACGAAGTTTAGATCACGCTCGCCCCATCCCTGAATACCGAGGACCGGTGCACGAGGACGCCGTTCCTGAGCGGGAGAACATCCGGAAGCAGACTCCGGAGGAGATGTCGGCCTTGGCTCCGGTTGGGGATCCCAATCGAGCAGAATCGGCGGCAGGCGCTGCCGACCTGCCCCAAACGCCCCCCGCCTCGCTGAGCTGGCAGGCATCGGGGAACCTCGCGGCGTCCAGCGGGTTCCCGTCGGATGCGCAAATCGCTGTCAGCAACACCCACGTGCTAGTGACGGCACGAGCAGTCCTCGCGGCTTACACTAAGTCCGGAATCATATTGCCCGGCTACCCCATCACGGCCAGGTCATTCTTTTCTCCGCTCGGATTGGACAATGGCGGTGAATTCGCCATTAATGCCTACTTCGATCTTCGAGCGATCTTCGATGGCTACCGCAAACGCTTTTGGTTCGGGGCGCTCGCTTACAATTCGGCTCACAGTAACGACACGAAACGGCGCAACAAATTCACCATCGCCGTGTCGAAAACGGAGAATCCGTTGGACGGGTGGTACTTGTACTATTGGGACGCTACGGCTCACGACGGTGTAGCCAACGACCCGGTCTATAAGCCCGGTGATTCCGCCGACTATCCCATCCTGGGGATCGATCCGTTTGGGATCCATGAAACCAACGGAGTGTCAAACCCCTTCACGAATCACAGCTATTGGCATGTGATCTTCTACCCTGCAGATAAACTCGCCAATGGGATCGCCGCCGGCGGCTGGCAATACTGGGATCTGACCGACCCGGACGGCTCTCCGACCAGTATCATTCAGCCGGTGGTGCATCACGGCATAACCGGACGCGCTTATTACGCCAGCAGAAATGGGAACAAGGGAATCGTGGTCTGGGCGCTTACGGACCCGCTAACTCCCCAACAGCAGTTGAACCGCGTGCAGGTAACGGTCGCGACGTTCGGCAATCCGGTGAGTGCCCCTCAGAAGGGCTCGTCGAAGCTGATTAAGATGACGAACCTGGGAAACGAGGTCATCAAAGCGGTATTCCGATTCCCGTTCCTCTATCTCGTCACAAACGATGAGCGTGACTGGTTCGGTGATGGCAAGCCGTTGAGCTCGATTCGATTGATACGCATGTCAGTGATCGGTTTCCCAAATATTCCCACTACGACCAACACGGGTTTCATTGACCGGACCTTCGGCATGAACAGCAGCGTAGACGACCAGCCGAATGACCACGTTTACTACGCTTGGCCCGCGATCGAGGTTAACAAGACGTATGACATGGTGATCGTTTATAGTCGTAGCGCGACGACGCTTTACCCGGAGGTGCGTTTCAGTGCCTATTACGACGAGGATCCGGATATCCGCCCGAGCCGTCTGCTGAAGGCAGGTGAAACTTCGTTCAACATTCCCTACGATCTCCCTTGCACTTCGGGCGGCACCACTCAATGCCTTCCTTGGGGGGATACAGCCGGCGCCTCGGTAGATCCCGCCGACGACACAGCGATTTGGATCGCGCAGATGTATGCGCGTGATCCAAAGAATGGCGCGACCAATAATGGCAACTTCGACGTGTGGGTTGGCAAAGTGGTCGCAAGCAAATAATCGGGTGTCCAGTCCACAGGATGTCCCGCGTGAGTGTAGCGGCCGAGACATCCGCACTCTGCCCGGGCTGCGGTCCCCAGTGGGCCGCAACTCGGGCCGCAAATCCGTTCTCCTCGGGCCGATTCGAGCCCCGCATCGCCGGCTCTTCCCAACAACTAGAACAACCAACCAGGAGGGAGGAGGTAGGTTATGAACGTTTCAAGAATCTTCGCTGATGCGCCATCGATCGGATCTAGACGAACCCACCGGCCCGTTTGGAGCCGACACGCACGCTTGCGCGCGCCGGCACTACTGCTCCTGATCACAGTCTGGATACTCCCAGCGCCAACCCTCGTCTCACGCCCTGTTTCGGCCAATCAGCGCAACGTTGTGCGGTTCATGCTTGTGCCAAATCCGAATGTTGTGAATTGTCTTGCGCGATTCCCTGGGGACGCGAACCGTCCGCCAACGGCTGAGGTTACGGTATTCAAGGATGCTAACAACGACGTCTTGACGCTCACTCTGCGCAATGTCAAACCGGGTCTTGGCTTTGACCTTTTTACCGTGCAGCGCAGCTCATTGCTTTCGAGCGGCAGACCGGACCCTGCTTTCACCAACTTCGGCTTCGCTTGGTACCAGACCGACTTGGATGTGAACGACGACGGTGAGTCCTTTGTGGAGGTCCGGACTGTTCTCTTGGACGAGATCTTCGGCTTCAACCCCGACGTGAAGCTCCCACCCACCCCGACATTTCACGTTGGGATCTGGTTCGATGACCCCATGGCGGCCGCGGCCTGCGGGTTCGACCCGAATAGCCCGACGCCATTTAATGGGGAGCATAAGGCCGGACCGGTGGCGATGATCAGTCTGCCCGATGCCACAACTGGTGCCGGCCCGCTACTCCGCCGAAAGAACTAGTGATGAGCCTGAGGCTCTTGATCACCTGTGGTTTGAGCCTTCAGGGTAGGGATCGGGTCCCGGTTGTTGCGGCCGGGACCCGTTATTTTCCCTTGGCGGGTTTGATTTTGCCATCCGATGTTTGCTGTTCGTTGTCGTGCAATAGCTTGTAGAAGTCTAGCTTCACATCCGATACTCCCCGTAGATCTCGCTCCAGCCTATCGAGCGCCACCCTGACGACATCACGGTGGTGCACGCGGGCGATTCCGGGTGTCTTACTTACCTGTAACCATATTTTGTGGATCAAATTGACGTCGTCTTCGGTAAGGGGGGGCGCATGCGCGCCGAGGACGAAGGTATTCTCGCGGCCGTCCTCCCCGACGATCTTCAGTAGAACCTTCCGCCGAGGCTTATCTCGCAGTCGTTCCCAGGCCTGGCCGATTCCGCGGGCCTGCATCGCCGCATCCATCTTCGAGGAGATGCCTATCACTACCTCTGCCGAGTCCAAACGACGTGCGGTCTGCACAATTGCATCGAACGGGTCGTTGGAGGGCACGACCACCAACTCCGCCGGCTTTCCATGCTTCTCCGCCATCGCGACAACCCGCGTAAACAAGCGCTGTTCGTAGACAGTAAACAGACTGGCGTCATACAGGTTGCGTTCTCCACTCCCGGGACCCGTCATGACTCTCACTGTCATCACCACTACGTCCCGCTCTTCGGTGTTGGTGCCGAGGAATACGTGTTCCAGGTGGGACAAGGTGTTATAGTCGCGAACTGCCACCAGGATGCTTCCCGGTCGCGCGTGAACTGCCTCAGGACCAATATCCTGTTCGTAAGCAAGATTGAACTGGTCGAGCTCGGCGACCGAGATGTCATGCCTTCGCTGATTGATCCGTTCCGAGAAGGTGAAGACCAGAAAGAAGACAACGGTGAAGGCGCTTCCCAGAATCGTTGCGTCTTGTTTGGTAAACAGGTTTACGACTGCAATAAGGAACAGCATGACTACAATACAGCCGAGACCCAGGGGTATCTCCAATTGCCCGATGTGAATATTGCCGGGCACTTTCCACTCGCGCGGCCCCTTGTCCTTGTAACGGAGCACCAGTACAGATAACGCCTTGAAGGCGAACGACCAGACCACGCCGAAGGCGTACGCGTTACCCAGCGTAACCAGGTTCCCTCGCGACCCGATGATCGTCGCCAGTTGCAATAGCACCACGAGGTTGATCATCCTGTAGGTTGTGCCGTACCGCTTGTGGGGTCTCCGGAACCATTCGGTTAATACCCCATCCTCGCTCACGCGGTTGAGCACGCCGTTTGAGCCGACGATCGCGGTGTTTGCCGCGCCCGCAAGCATTAAGAAGCCCACCAATACCACGAAGGCGTTAAAGAGCAGGCGCAATGAAAGCGGGCCCACGCAATTCATGGCCAGGCCTGAGATCAGGTTAGCAAAGTACTTGGGACGCTCATGGTCAGAGATTATTAGTGATGCGAAGATGCTAACCAGCGATGTGAACAGGAGCGAGTAAACGAAGATCACCAACCCCGCTCGCATGAGGTTCTTGTGCTTGGGGTGTTCCAGCTCGCGGTTCACCTGGGCGAGCGACTCTTCCCCGCTCATGGCGAGCACTGCATGGCCGAATGCCATCAACAAGCCGATCAATCCGAAAATCGCGCCAGCCTGGGAGGCCAACTTGAAGTGCGGCCACGTGTCATCGGAATTGGAACCATTGGCTGGACCAGGTTGAGGTGCAGCGACAAATGCGCGGGGCAACACTTTGGGCATCCAACCCGCATTCTGGCGGTCAAACTCCAAGTTGTGGGGCGCGGGGGAAGGTGGGAGTTGCTCGGGTCCTTTCTCCAACAGGGTGAGACCGCACCAGGCGATCATGATTACGACCATTACGGTCGTTATTTTCATGATTCTCAGAGCGTCCGTGGAGGATTCCCGGATTCCTTTGACGTTTCTCCACCAAAAGTAGATGGTGACGAGCAAGCCGATTACCGCCGCCAGATGGTTGACAAGATCCTGGGAGGGTTCCCAAGGGTGCCCGAATACGGTCACGGTCTGCGCGAGGAGCCCGACGATATATTGCCCCGCCGACACGACCGAGATCGGACCGGTAAGAATGTAGTCAAACATCAAGGCGGAAACGCTGAACTTCGCCAGCGTACCCCCCATCGCCTCTTTCACCACGCGGTAGACGCCGCCGCGTGTGAACATCGCGCAACTCTCAACGTAAACGGCTCGCACTGCGTAACTGAAGAGCATCACGCCCAGAATGAACCAGGGTGCGGCCCGACCCGCAGCCTGTTCCGCAATGCCGCCCGCATAGAACGCGGATGAGCCCAGGTCGTTGAGCACGATGGCCGCGGCCCGCCAGAAGGAGATGAACGAAAGCATCACCGTAGTGGCGACAACGACTCGAACGCGGTCTTGAGATTTGCTGGCTTCCACTCAGCTTTCCGTGATCATGAGGGAGTATGCATCCGACGGTCTCTCGCGTCCGGCAGAGAGCTAACCGACTTCATGTGGAAATTGCGCGTGCGACGACACGAAGTTCGCATGGTTGAGGGTGCAATCAGCGACTAGGATATCCGTACCTGATGGATTGTCAATTCGGATCTCAGATCGGAGGGGCCAAGTGGTTTGCGGCTTACGAGGCTCGCAGTATAATTTCGGTGAGGCTTTTTCCAATAGCATCTGATCAAGACGAGGACTTCACAAGAGTGAAGGGAAGACCCTGAACCCCGGTGATGTCCGTCGCAAGCCCATTTTCACGAGCGGCCGCTTTGAACCAATTCCTGAGGGAAACCGCCCGGAAAAGGCCTCGAGCGTGAGCGTTCATTCATTGCGGCCGAACTTTCTCGTCTTTTCCTCTTTCGAGTAGGGACCGGTCTCGATTGGCGGTCTGATCGAAATTCCGGTTCAAGATCAACTGCTCTATTTCAGGAGGTGAGCATGAGGAGGTTGAGTGTCTTCCATCTACGAGAAACTCTCTTTCTGAGCCTGCTTACGGCGCTGATCCTGGGTACTGCCTCGCGGCCGTCGGCAAAAGAGACGAGTGCGCCTGGAGGACAGAAGGACTCCAAGGAGATCGAGCAATGCGCGCGCATGAGTCTGGAGGTGGCGGCGAAATTAGTCGACTCGACGCTGAACGGCGAAGAAAAAGCGGAGTTGCTCAAGAAGCTGCGCAAGGCATGCGAGGGCGTAAACTTGAGAGCGCTGGGCGGTAACTGTGCCCAGACCGCGCGGGATCTGGATCAGTACGTGGAGTGCGTTTCGAATATCGCCTTCGCCAGTGCGGCTTCGCTTAGTGCCGCAGTGACCTGCGGTCCGCTAAGCAATTTCCAGTGCTGCGAGTACTCATGCACAAATTCACGGACTGGAGTGGCCGTCGGGACAGTAAGGTGGTGCCGAACGCCTCCAAACTGTCCCGCGGTGAACACGTACTCGAACTGTACCTGCACGAGGCTGGCTTCTCTCGCTACGCCCTGTGATCCTCACACGTGCAACACGGTCGGTACGCTCTGCGACTAAACGTCGCTCCCGTCGATTTCAAATCACCATGTCATCAATGCGGCTTGGATTGGCTCCCGCAACGTCTCCGGCGCGGCTGTAATCGCTGCACCAGCCTTGTTGTTGGTGCTCGCCATGTTCACGAAGGTGCCGAACACATACTGCTGCGGAGTGATTGTGCCGCGGATGCGAAACGGAAGCTGCAGCCTGCCTGCGATCGAAGTATAGTTTCCATCCGACAAGCCGTAGCCGCCCGCCTTATAGATCAGTTCGACCTGTGACTTAAAGCTAGTTATGTCCCCAGGTTGAATGCCCAGGGGCGCAGCCTCTTGGTCGATTATCTTCTGGAGCGCGCTCCAAATGCCGGTGAAGTCGTATGCCCTGCCGGCCATCAAGGAATAGAAGGTCGTTCGATTCGTCGGGGTTAGAAGAGCTCCCTTCGCCACCCCCTCGTAGAGCAATCCTGCGTCGTAAAGTGTCAACCGATTGTGATTTGTCGCCGCTTCGCCGCACCCGATGCGATGATTAATCTGCGTGTCCTTCATCCCAACCGACTGCGCCGTCGCGTTGATGTTGGCAAGCCCGAAGTAAGTGCGGATGGCCTGGGCTCGCCGGTTATCCGAATTCCACATCATCTCCTTCAGAGAGTTGCTGAGCGGCTCGGAGGCCGGACCCGTGTCGGCCGGGCAGGAAGAATCGGTCCCGTTCGGGTTCTTCACGTAATCCGTGAACCAGGGAATTTGGGTGTTCACGGTCACTACGCCGCCGCGAATCACGCTCGCATTTTGCACCTGGAGCATGGCATGCAGATGCTCGACGACCTTGATGCTGCTCGCCGGCTCGAAGACCCTGCGTTCCTGAAGAGCCCCAAGAACATCCCCGTTCACCTGCTTCAAGTATAACCCCGACGCGCCGTCGCTATTGTCTCGAAGAATGTCTCCGATCCTTGTGGTGAGTGCGTTGGAGTCGTTGAGGAGTACAGCCGTGAACAGCTTTTGACCGCCAATGAAAAACGATTCGACGTCGATGATCCGCGCGCCATCTTGCGCGACGAGGTCATTCAGCTCCGATTCACTGACATTGAAGTACCACCACCAGTGTTCACCCTGCGCACGCTCCATGATCACGTCGAAGTTACCGAAACTGTCTCGGTCCAGATCGACGAGCCGGGCATTGTTCTGCTTCAGCGCGGATGAGATAAAGTCAGGAGAGACGCCGTAGTACCAGAACCAGGTCCTGGCATCCGCTCCTTGATTGGCAATCATGACCGCGCTGTAACGGAGTGAGCCTCCCACGAGATAAGCATCGAGGTCGATTAACCGAGCACCGTTCTCGGTGAGCTTCGAACCAATGAAGTCGGGAGTAGCGTCGAAATACCACCACCACGCCTTCGCATCCGCGCCGGTGTTCGGGACAAGGACGACCGTGAAGCGTGTCTGGCCTCCGACTTGATAGCTCTCCAGCTCCAATATGCGTGCTTGGTGCGCCTGAAGCTGGGCATTGACGCCATTTTGATCCAGTCCGAAGTACCACCACCATGCCTTCCCGAACACGCCCTCGTTCTTTACCAATGCCACGGTAAACAGGTAGGGCGAGGTTTGCTCGACGTGAATATCGATGATGCGACCGCCCGTATCATTGATGATTTGGTTCACTTGATCCGGGCTGACTCCGTGATACCACCACCACGCAGTGAGGTCAGTGCGAGACCTCTCATCTTGAGCTCGAGCCGTGAATCGAGCTGACAGCGTGGGCGAGAGTAATAGAAAAGCAAACGCCATCAGCAGGAGGGTCGGGAACCGGCGCAATGTCCAGTGGAAAATCGGTACGGCAGTTGAGGCAGGTGGCAAGGCTACTCCTTCTCTCTGTGAGCCTGTTAGCATTTTGCTGTCTCCTTATGAACTTGGGGAGGACGACCTAGACAGAGTCAGTCTCCCAGTGGACAATCGGCGGGGCGCTGGTTCGAAGCCCGTCGCTTCAGGCGACAGGGTCATCGTTTCCAATCTGAACGGTGAAGTTCGACAAGCCGGGCCGGATAGCAAAATCTAGGACACAGATTGTCGGGACCGAACAGCTTGATAGTGAATAAGTTTCAAGTCCGATAAGCCTTAGCTGGATCTTCCGGATCGACCAGCTAGAGTTCGTCACACAGTTAGCTGCTCCCCCACAGCGGCGGAGTTTTCTGAAAAATGACGTTTCACTCTGTTCGAAACAGAGCTAGTTTTCCCATGCGCATCTCGCTCAAGTGACCGACTGGCAGGGATGAGAGCACTTCAATCCACGAATACTAAGGAAAATCTTCATGGTCGAGATACACATAGATGCAAATAAAGTGGTCTTCGATGTCCAGGGCTGGGACAAGTTATGGTCGTTGCGGAGCCGTCTTGAAATCCCCTTACCCCACATAAAGGGTGCTCACGCCGACCCCAATCCGGCAATGGGATGGTTCGATGGCCTCAAGTTAAGTGGGATCGCCCTGCCTGATTTTTTTCGCGCCGGGAGCTTTTATCAGGAAGGCGGGCTGATATTTTGGGATGTCCATCGACCGGAGAAGACGATTGTTGTCGATCTCTTGCATGAGCGATACGCCAAGTTGATCGTGGAGGTCGCCGATCCGAATGCCGCCGTTGCATTGATTAATACTGCTATCGCCCAAACCCAGGCGGGATGACTTAAAGGGCTTCGGAGATGGAGGAGGCAACTCCTGGGACGAATGATCAGAACCGGTGACGGCCAAGCGTCGGGCGCGTAGAAAGCGATTTCACGAGCAACAAGGCGTCATCGCCGTTGGTGTAATAATGCGCGAGGCGCTGGGCAATGCCGTATCCTAGCTTCAGGTAGAGTCGTTGGGCGGGTATGTTGCCGGCGCGAACTTCGAGTCGCGATATGCTGGCGTCTCGAGAGATGAAACCGCGTTCCACCTGTTCCATGAGCATCTGGGCGAATCCCATTCGACGGCTCTCCGGCGCAACACAAATCGAAATGACGTGACCGACCGCGCCCGGCTCCAACATGCCGATCACGAAGCCGGCCATTTTGCCATTGATCATCTGGATCTTGTGCGCGACGACTAGAGAATTCGATAACAGGTAACTGAAGGTATCGAGATCGTACGCTTCGCCCTCGCTGAAGCAGCGCTGGTCGAGTGCATAGCATCCCTCCAGGTCGTCGAGGACCATCGGTACCGGAGCGATTTGGGCAACCATTGTCTGACAGCCTCGGTGGTTCGGTTCAATCCAGCACCTCCCAACCCCTGCGGCTCCCATGATGATACCGCCGTTGCGAATTCTCCGTCCAGACTGGACGGACTGTCCCGGCCAGTTCCGCCAGATCGCCCTCTTGAAAGCTGATGGGTCACGAAATACAGTCTCACGACCCGAGAGCGCTCCGATTATGCAAGACAATTCTCTGCGGCCCCAGCTTTCTTACTTTGACGGCCTGGCACTGGTGGTGGGTGGCACAATCGGAGCAGGAATTTTCCGCACGCCCGGTCTGGTGGCCGCGGCCGTCGGGGATCGATGGCTGATCTATCTTGTATGGGTCTTGGGCGGCGCGATTGCACTGATTGGGGCGCTTATCTACGGCGAGATGGCCTCGCGTTTCCCCGAGACCGGCGGCCAGTATGTCTACGTACGCCGCACCCTGGGGAATATGCCGGCGTTCGTGATGGGGTGGATCGACTTGTTGCTCTCCTATGGTGCGGCCGTGGCCGCATTGAGCGTGGCCTTCGGAGAGTTCACGGCCAAACTTCCCGTGGTCCCGGGTCGGCCGGCTAGGGTGCTGGCGCCGTGCGTTCTGGCAAGTCTTTGCCTGGTGCCTTGGG
>JACXTT010004542.1_pt1 | contig 20579 bp, 13 predicted proteins | sample 9270951 | NCBI WGS metagenome assembly JACXTT01 (sample SAMN15532306, study PRJNA645909) | rock metagenome | isolation source: weathered quartz diorite | place: Puerto Rico | collected 2017-06-21
TCGAATGCGATTGACCCGGTACCAGAAATCGGTGGGATCTGCCGGGAGAACCGGTTGTGGTTGCATGTTGATGCGGCCATGTCGGGGACCGCTGCATTGTGCCCGGAATTCCGCCACATTCATGCCGGACTGGAGTTTGCCGACAGCTACTGCTTCAATCCACATAAATGGATGTTTACCAATTTCGATTGCGACTGTTTCTATGTCGCTGATCGCAGAGTTCTGATCCAGACGCTCAGCGTGCTGCCGGAGTATTTGCGCAATAAAGCAACCGAAACCGGAGCGGTGATCGACTATCGCGACTGGCAGATTCCGCTGGGCCGACGGTTCCGGGCGCTCAAGTTGTGGTTCGTCATTCGCCACTACGGCACGGAAGGATTACAGCATCACATCCGGCGGCATGTGGAATTGGCGCAAGATTTTGCCGGATGGGTAAAGCAGGACGAACGCTTCGAACTGGCCGCACCAGCACCGCTCAACCTAGTCTGCTTCCGGCTTCGCGGTGGCGACGACAGGAATCAGGAACTGATGGACCGCCTTAACCGCAGTGGCGATCTTTATCTGACCCATACCCGGCTGGGAAAACGCATGGTTCTACGGTTCTGCGTTGGCCAGACCAATACCGAATCCCGCCACGTGACGCGGGCGTGGGAGCGGATTCAAGAGGAAGCAGGCAAGTTAGGTTGAGAATTGTCCACTTGCTTCGCTCTACCTCTTTTCTAGCTCTTTGGGCCCTTCGGGAACTGGACTCGCGGCGGAGGCATCGGGCTTCCAGGCCGTCGGATTGGGGCCGGCGGCGGGATTTACTCCAAAGTCCCAAACGTAGAGATTCATGCCGTCTTTTCCCAGCAATTCGACGACCGCGTACTCTCCGGGCTCCAGATCGCTCGAGGGGGTCACTTTTACCCAGCCACCGCTGATCTTGGTCGCCGTCGTGGGCACCAGCTTCTGCTCCTGACTGACCTTGCCATAGATTGCGATCTTGATGTCGCCGACGACGCGTTTATCCTTGTTCGTCTGCAAACGCACAATGCGAAAGCGGTCCCAGGGAAGCGGTTCCTGCGTGGATTTCTCTGCGACCTGCATGGCCTTGTCGAGCTGATCCTGCTGCTCAACGTTCACATAGATGGCCGGAACGGTAGCGTGCGCCTGGATCTTGGAATGCAATCCAGGCAATTCGATGGTCTGTTTGGCCCGGGCAACCGGGTTAATGGTCGCGCGCAGAATGTTTCCCTTAAAGTTTTTGTTGAGCTCTCCGCTATTCTGCTGCAGCTCGAGCAGCTGCGGCTGGGACTGGAAACTGTCGAGTAGAATGACGCCACCGTCGTCGGGCAAACGCAAGCCCGGCGCCACGTGCGGAGACCGGGCTTCGTCCGCCTGGCGTTCTGCTTCAAGTTCCTGGTCGAGGGCGACCGCTTCCGGAGCTGGCTTGCCCGCGGCCCGATCCTTTTCGTACTTGTCGGTGGCAGCCCAGTCCACCATCGAGTTGGGCACTTCCTCCCACTCGTTGCGTTCGGCGCTCAGGTAGCGGACGCGTTCACCTTTGACCTCCCACTTGGTCGCAAGCTGGTAAGACCCATCCTTCAGGATGAGGCGCTTGGCCAGTTGCTGGGCACACACCGGCATCGCCATGAGCAAGAACAGAGTCATTGCCGCCAGCACGGCGATCAGGATGCGATGAAGGTAACCCATAACGCCAATTTATTGGATGCAACCGCCTGCCGCCAGTGTACTCCGGCATAGGCTTTCTCATGAGTTGGGAATCATCATCCCTCCCACTTCCTGGGCAAGCAGGCGGAAATGGGGATTCGCAAAAACTTCATGTGGTCATGGGAATATTTTTCTGGCATAATCAGTCGTGCACCCATCCTGCACAAAATTTCCAAGACAATTTAAGGTGAGGAATCGATGTCAGCAAAGTACATCTTTGTGACCGGGGGCGTGGTGTCTTCGTTGGGCAAGGGACTGGCGGCGGCCTCCATGGGCTGTCTGCTCGAAAGCCGCGGGCTGAAAGTCAACCTCATGAAGTTTGATCCTTATCTCAACGTCGATCCGGGCACCATGTCGCCTTTCCAGCACGGAGAGGTGTTTGTCACCGACGACGGCGCCGAGACCGACCTCGACCTTGGCCACTACGAGCGCTTTACTCACGCCAAGCTCTCGCGCGATAACAACTGGACCACGGGACGCATCTACGAGCAGATCATCGCCAAGGAGCGCCGCGGCGACTACCTGGGCAAGACGGTGCAGGTGATTCCTCACGTCACCAATGAAATCAAGGCCGCCATGAAGAAAGTGGCGCAGGACGTGGACGTCGCCATCGTCGAAGTCGGAGGCACGGTAGGCGACATCGAGTCGCTGCCCTTCATGGAAGCGATTCGGCAGATGCGACAGGAACTGGGCCGTGACCACACCTTGTTCATGCACGTCACCCTGGTGCCGTTTATCGCCGCCGCCCAGGAGCTCAAGACCAAGCCGACTCAGCACTCGGTGAAAGAACTGCTGAGCATTGGAATCCAGCCCGATATTCTGCTGTGCCGAACGGATCGATTCCTCTCCAAGGAGATCAAGTCGAAGATCGCGCTGTTCTGCAACGTGGAAGAGGAGGCGGTGATCACCGCCAAAGATGTAGCCTCCATTTATGAAGTGCCACTGGTCTTCTCCCGCGAGGGCGTGGATTCGCTGGTGCTTCGCTACTTGCGCCTGGAAGCCAAGGATCGCGATTTGAAGAATTGGGAAGACATCGTTCAGAAGGTCTACAACCCCAAGGCCGAAGTCACCATTGGAATTGTGGGCAAATATGTCGAGTACGAGGACTCCTACAAGTCCCTGAAAGAGGCTCTGATACACGGCGCCCTGGCCCACAATCTCAAGCTGAATCTAAACTGGGTCGAGGCCGAGGGATTGGAGACCGGCGACCGCACCTACGAAGAACAACTCGCCGATTATGACGGGCTGCTGGTGCCAGGCGGATTTGGCAAGCGCGGCATCGAGGGCATGCTGATAGCCATCCGTTATGCGCGAGAAAACAAGGTCCCGTACTTTGGCATTTGCCTGGGAATGCAGACGGCATGCATCGAGTTCGCGCGCAACGTCTGTGGTCTGGCTGACGCCAACTCGAGCGAATTCGACCCCGCCACTCCGCACCGCGTGATTTACAAATTGCGCGAACTACGCGGCGTGGAGGAACTGGGCGGAACCATGCGTCTGGGAGCATGGATTTGCAAAATTGAGCCCGGAACCCTGGCCCACAAGATCTATGGTCAAGCGGAAATCAGCGAGCGCCATCGCCACCGTTACGAATTTAACCGCGAATACGAAGAGACATTAACGGCCGGCGGACTGCGCATTTCCGGATCGACGCCGGACGGGACTTACGTGGAGATGGTAGAGCTGCCCGATCATCCGCATTTCATCGGCTGCCAGTTCCATCCTGAATTCAAGTCGAAGCCGCTCGAGCCGCATCCCCTGTTCAAGACGTTTGTAGGCGCGGCCTACGAACACGGGCTGAAGCGGCGAGCCCAGAAGACGGCCTCGGACGTGGAAATGTTTCATCGCCCCGAAAGAGTGGGAAAAAGATGATCTATCGCCTAGGACGCCCGGGGAAAACACGTTGAAATTGGTATTGCGGCATCCCCGGCACTGAAAGAGAACTGGGAACTGACAACATCGTTCCAAATCGACTCTGTCCGAATTGGTGGAGGGAATCTCTTTCTCATTGCCGGCCCGTGCGTGATCGAGAGTGAAGAGCATGCCATCTTCATGGCCGAGGTGATCAAGGGGGTTACGCGCTCGCTCAACTTTCCTTTCATCTTCAAGGCATCCTACGACAAGGCCAATCGCACTTCCATTCGCAGCTATCGCGGACCGGGGCTGACCGAAGGCCTGCGCATCCTGAAAAAAGTGAAGGATGAAGTGCACCTGCCCGTCCTGACCGATGTGCATGAAACCGCCGACGTGGCCAAGGTGGCCGAAGTTGCGGACATTTTGCAGATTCCGGCATTCCTGTGCCGCCAGACCGACCTCGTGGTGGCGGCGGCAATGACCGAACGCGTGGTCAACATCAAAAAAGGCCAGTTCGTTTCTCCCGCCGATATGCGGCACGTAGTGGAGAAATGCCGCAGCGCGGGCAACGACAAAGTGTTCGTAACCGAGCGCGGAGCCAGCTTCGGCTACAACAATCTGGTCGTGGACATGCGCTCGCTGCCCATCATGCGCAAGTTTGTTCCCGTGGTTTTCGACGCCACACACTCGGTGCAGTTGCCATCGACCAACAGCGACCAAGATCGTGCGGTAAGCGGAGGACAGCCCGAGTTCATCCCGGTGCTGGCACGCGCCGCCGTGGCCGCGGGCGTTGACGGGGTCTTCCTGGAGGTCCACGAGAACCCCATGCACGCCAAGTCCGACGGAGCCAACGCGCTCGAGTCGACGAAGTTGCGTGGCGTATTAAAAGAGTTGCAGGCGATACAGGACGCGATAAACGCGGCGCATGCCAAGCCGTAAGCCGAGCGTTGAACCTGCTACCATTCGCGCCGTAGTTCAGAGGTTCTCGATGAAACACCTCATCGCCATCCTTCGGGCCGGTTTGTTGTTCACGATGCTACCCACTTCCCACGCGCAGACGTCCGCGGGGAATGAACCGCTGCGCGTTGCTATCGTCGGATTGGTACACGGGCATGTCGCGGGCTTTCTCGAGCGCTCGCTGCATCGCCCAGAAATACAGATCGTTGGCATCGCAGAACCCGACTCGGAACTGGCCGCGCGCTACGCGACCCAGTTCAGCCTGGCAAAGACCCTGCTCTTTACCAATCTGGAGGACATGTTGCAGAAGACCCGTCCGCAAGCGGTCTTGGCCTACACCAATACCTACGACCACCGACGGGTGGTGGAGATCTGTGCCCAGCACGGCGTCCCGGTCATGATGGAAAAACCGCTGGCGGTTAGCGCCGAAGATGCGCACGCCATGGTGCAGGCGGCGCGCCAGGGCAAGATTCAGGTGCTGGTGAACTATGAGACCTCGTGGTATCGCAGCAATCATGCGGCCTATGACCTGGCTCATGACAAAGCTATCGGTGACATTCGCAAGGTGGTTGTCCACGATGGCCACGCCGGTCCCAAGGAAATTGGCGTGCAACCCGAATTTCTTGCTTGGCTAAACGATCCCAAGCTCGACGGCGGCGGAGCCCTTTATGATTTCGGTTGCTACGGCGCAGACTTGATGACCTGGCTCATGGACGGACAGCGGCCCACCTCGGTGACCGCCGTGACTCAACAAATCAAGCCGGAAACCTATCCGCGGGTTGACGATGAGGCCACCATTATCCTGACCTATCCCAAGGCGCAGGCCATTCTGCAAGCATCGTGGAACTGGCCCTTCGATCGCAAAGACATGGAGGTCTATGGCCAAAGCGGCTATGTGATCACGCTCCGCCGCGACGACGTGCGGGTACGGCTAAAGGGAGACCAAGTAGAAAAGCAGCTCGCAGCAAAACCGGTTCCTGCTCCCTACGACGATCCCCTGTCATTTTTGAGAGCTGTGATTCTTGGCGCAGTTGCTCCCGATCGTCTTTCTTCCCTGGAAACCAACGTGATCGTGGCGGAAATCCTCGACGCCGCCCGGCGCTCAGCGGCGACGGGAAAATCCGTTCGCTTGGAGGCTGACGGAAGCATTCACTGAATCTGCTACCATTCGGTGCGTGCAACTGGGAGCGCGAGCCTCCACATTGATATTTTCATCGCCTGATGCACATTCTCTCCGCCATTGCCGGCGCCCTGTCCATTCTCGCGATCCTGTTGGACGCCTTTGAGACAGTGGTGTTGCCACGCCGGGTACGCCGCAGTTTTCGTATCAGTTCCTGGTTCTACCGGCGCACCTGGATCCCCTGGCGAAAACTGGCCAGCCGCATTCAAAACCAATCGCGCCGTGAAAATTTTCTCGGCTACTTTGGGCCTCTCTCACTGATCTTTTTGCTGGCTTTGTGGGCCTCCTGCCTGATTCTTGGTTTTGCGCTGCTGCAGTACGGCGCGGGGGAACATTTCCGCCTCAGCGGCGAGCCTCTTACGTTCGGTCTGCTGGTGTACCACAGCGGTGAAACCTTTTTCACGCTGGGCTATGGCGACATCATTCCCAGCTCAGGTGTGGCGCGTGCCCTGGCGGTGATCGAATCGGGCCTGGGTTTTGGGTTTCTCGGCGTGGTCATCGGATATCTGCCTACGATTTATTCGTCGTTTTCCCGGCGGGAGATCGAAATTTCTCTGCTCGACGCCCGGGCGGGCTCGCCGCCCACGGCTGCCGAATTGCTGGCCCGGTTCGGTAGCAGTCCGCAACAAGCCGCGCTCGACCAGATTTTCAAAGATTGGGAGCGTTGGGCGGCCGAGGTGCTGGAGAGTCACCTTTCCTATCCGGCATTGAGCTTTTTCCGGTCGCAGCACAACAATCAATCCTGGCTGGGAGCATTGGTTACGATTCTTGACGGCAGCGCGCTGGTCATCGCGGGCGTAGAGGGATTGCGCAACGACCAGGCAAGGGTCACCTTCGCCATGGCGCGGCACGCCGTGGTCGATCTGGCGCAGGTGGTCAACGCCCGCTACAACCCACACGCTGCAGAAAGGCTTTCGCCCGAAGACCTGGCAAGACTGCGTCAAACCCTGGGCGAACGCGGAGTCAAATTGCGGGACGGGGCCCAGTTCGAGGAAAAACTGGCTCATCTGCGGTCGTTGTACGAGCCCTACGCCGTGGCCATTGCCCTCGATCTTTCCATCACACTGCCGCCGTGGATTCACCGGGAGAAGCAGAAAGACAACTGGCAGGCCGGTCCCTGGGATCGAGCCATCCAGGCCCGGAGCCTGGCCGGTCGCGTGCAATACATGGACGAGCATTTCTAGTTGGGATCGCAATGGCTGGTCCGAGGACGGCTCTCTGCATCACCGGCCTTGTTCTGCCGTGCCGGTACAGAGAGAGAGACGGAGGGATGCGAGCGCGGTCTGCTGCAACCTACGCGTGCTAACATCTTTTCCTTCCATGAAACACATCGGAGAAAACGTCGTGCGCATTGAGGCCGATGCCTTGCGGGCGCTGGCCGACCGCATCGCCGGTCCCATGGCTGGCGCGTTCGATGAGGCCGTCCAACTGATTTATGCCTGCAGCGGGCGGGTGGTGGTCACGGGCATGGGCAAGAGCGGCATTATTGCGCGCAAGATCGCGGCCACGCTGAGTTCCACGGGGACGCCGGCCTTGTTCATGCATCCTGTCGACGCCGTGCATGGAGATTTGGGCATGGTGGTAAGTGGTGATTTAGCGCTGGCGCTTTCCGCGAGCGGGGAGACGGAAGAAATTCTGCGCTTGCTCGCCACCCTCAAGCGGCTGCAAGTGCCGCTGATCAGCATGACCGGAGATGCGGTGTTTGCCGCAGGCGCGGGCCAGTCCGCCGCCGCACCGGCGGCAGACCACATGTCGACTCTTGCAGCAGCGGCTGACGTCGCGCTAGATTGCTCGGTGGCCAAGGAAGCCTGCGGCCTGGGACTGGCACCGACCGCTTCGACTACCGCGATGCTGGCCCTGGGCGATGCGCTGGCCATGGCGCTTTCCGAGAAACGCGGTTTCCGAGAAGAAGATTTTGCCAATCTCCATCCTGGGGGAAAGCTGGGCAAACGGCTGGCACGAGTCGAATCGCTGATGCACTTTGGTGAAGCCGTTCCCAGTGTCGCTCCCCAGACAAAAATGCCGGATGTGATCTACGAGATGTCACGCAAGAAGCTGGGTGTGACCGCCGTGGTCAACGGCAAGAAATTGGTGGGTGTAATCAGCGACGGCGACCTGCGGCGCCTTCTGGAGAAGCGTGGAAAGGACGTATTGGATCTGACGGCGGGCGAGTGCATGACGGCCAAGCCCAGAACCATTGGCCCGAATGAGTTCGCAGCGACGGCGCTGGCATTGATGGAAGAAAAGAAAATTACATCGCTGGTCGTCGTGGATGCCACCAGTAATTTATTGGGAATCCTCCATCTGCACGACTTGTGGGGAACGGAGATGATGTAGGAATCAAGCAAATGGATGCTTGCGCAACCGAAGAGCAAGGTTTTCCATCACGAAATTACGCTAACGGCGAATTTGCACAATGGGGTTTTCATGTACCACTACGATCCAAATACGGCGCTCGAAGAGCTCACCGAGGATGCCACCCTGCCTAACCCGGTCCACGTACGCGACATGATCCTGCGGCAGCGGCTCAACGCGGATAAATCACTCGAGTTGAACCGCCTGTTCGTCGAATATCAGAAGTTATTCGGCGAGGCGCAGAAGCTCGGTAAGAACATCTTGAAGCAATTGGCGGGTTCGCCCGGAGCTTAAGACAGGTGTGCCATCTTGCGTGCAGCATGCCACAACCGAGGTACGGCCTGGCAGCGCATCAAGCACAGTGGGGCGATACCCAATCAGCCAGCCGCCCGCTCTCTTGATGAATCAATCTGCATTCGCGGCTGCGTTCACCAAACAGTCTAGAAACAGGTCCCCGAAAAAGTGACTGCACCGAAATCTCATCGCCTCTCCTGAGCTGGCAACGTCTGGCAAATTTTGCATGGGCGCAATCGAGGAAGGTGAGCAAACCCTTTAGGAAGAAATTTCGTCCGAAACGATGCCGGACCGGCGGCCTCATTTACAATAACGGATTCCCTGCTACCCAGGACTCCTAACTATGCATCGCTGGTCACAACTGTTTATTCCTACTCTGCGCGAGGCTCCGGCCGACGCTGAAGTCGCCAGTCACAAATTTCTCGTCCGTTCGGGCTATATTCGCCAGCTTGCAGCGGGTATCTACTCCTATCTCTTCTTGGGGAACCGCTCGTTCAACAAGATTGCAGCCATCGTACGTGAGGAGATGGACAAGATCGGACAAGAATTCTTCCTGCCGGCCATTCACCCTAGGGAATTGTGGGAGGCCAGCGGGCGCTGGGCAGTCATGGGCGACAACATGTTCCGGCTCAAGGATCGCAAGGGCGCCGACCTGTGCCTGAGCATGACGCACGAAGAAGTCGTGACCGACATCGCCCGCAAGGAACTGCGTAGTTACAAACAGCTTCCACAAATCTGGTACCAGATTCAAACCAAATTCCGCGATGAAGCCCGGCCGAAGTCCGGTCTGCTGCGGGTGCGGCAATTCATCATGAAGGATTCGTACTCGTTCGACGTGGATGCCGCTGGCCTCGACGTCTCGTATCGCAAGCACTACGACGCCTACTGCCGCATCTTCGACCGCTGCGGGTTGAAGTACATGGTCGTCGAGGCGGACTCGGGTGCCATGGGTGGATCGCAATCTCACGAGTTCATGGTGCGTACACCGGCGGGCGAGGATCTGATCGTGAGCTGCGACCAGTGCGACTACGCCGCCAATCTGGACAAAGCGACCTCGAAGCTATCGGCGGTAGAGGATTTGGCACCGCAGGGCGACGGCAAGCCCCTCGAAGTGCACACGCCGGGGATGAAAACAATCGAGGATGTGGCGAAGTTTCTGGGAGTTTCGCCCAGGAACAAAATGAAGACGCTGGCGCTGATGCTCGAAGACCCGGATGCCAAGACGGGCAAGGTGAAAACCCGTGCGGTGGTTTTGCTGATGCGGGGCGATCATCAAATGAACGAAATCAAGTTGTCGTCTGCCTTGAAGGGCAAGACGACGCGGGCCATGACGGAGGACGAAATCACCACCCTGTTTAATTCTCCGCCGGGCTTCCTTGGGCCGGTGGGGATCGACTGGGCGAAAACCATGGAGGAAACAGATCGTCCTGCCCTGCTGCTCGACAAAGCGCTCGAAGGACGCACCCATCTGATTGGCGGAGCGAACAAAGAGAATTATCACCTGAAGAACATCACCCCAGGCCGCGACTTTCAGCCGACCGCTTATGTCGACCTGCGCAGCGTCGCCGCCGGCGAAGCCTGTCCGAAATGCGGCGCGTCGTTGCGCATCGACACCGCCGTCGAGATTGGCCACATCTTCAAGCTGGGCTACCGATATTCGGAGTCGATGGGCGCCCGCATTCTGGACAGGAACGGCAAGGAAGTTACCCCCATCATGGGCAGCTACGGCATCGGAATCGAGCGCATCTTGACCGCCTCGGTGGAGCAGGGCAACGACGAGAACGGCTTCTGGCTGCCGCCCCAGATCGCTCCGTTCGAGATTGTGGTTACGCCAACCAACGTAAGTGACGGGAAAATCAAGGCCGCCGCCGAGGACATTACCCTGCGCCTTGAGGCGGCTGGTTACCAAGTGTTACTGGACGACCGGGACGAACGGCCAGGGGTCAAGTTCAAGGATGCCGACCTGGTGGGCATTCCCTTCCGAGTGACGGTGGGAAAGAAGGTTACCGAAGATACTGTGGAAGTCGTTCGACGCTCGACACGTCAAATTGACGATGCTAGCATCGCCGGTATAACCGAATATTTCGAGAAAAATTTGCGGTCTGCGGGCTAAGCGTTCCTGGCACGCGACCGGAAGCGGAGCGTGGAATGGGTGCGTTGAAGATGTTTTTCGGACTGTTCACGATTGTTGCGGTGATCTATTTGGTCGCCGAGTTGGCACCGCCTTTCTTCTCGAACTACCAGTTCCAGGACGCCATCAAGAACGAAGCGCAGATGGGTACCTACAGCACGAAGAGCGATGACGCCATCCGTGACGAGGTTTTCAAGAAGGCGCAGGAATTGGATGTGCCCATCGCCAAAGAGCAGATCAAGATCCGGCGCACCGGGTCAGCCTACAACGGTTCGGTCAGCATCGAAGCTCCCTACACCGTACACTTGGACCTCGCCGTCTACCCCCTGGATCTGAACTTCACGCCCGCCAGCACGAATCGGAGCGTCTTTTAATACAAGGCGCAAACCGCCGTGCAGGCTGACGTGCAAACTGGGGGAAGGCAACGCCTGAGAAGTTCCGCTTTCCGGTCTGGCCCCGACCGCACGCGTGTGTCCTTACACCGGCTACCAAAGTCCAGCACCCGGGATGGACGGTTGCCATTAGGTCCTGGAACCGGCGTACCTATCTGCCAACCCGCAACCACGGTAAAACGCCTGCCTCACGAGTTAGAATGAAGCCTCTATCCAGCAAGGACAAGTCAAGACTTGCCAGACGAGTGACGACGGAGTCAATCGGGGAGTGAGACTGGTGTGCAGCCGCGACGAAGATGCAGCGGTTACAGATAACCGCAGGCATGAGCTTTTGAATCTAAGACAGCAGCGGCAAGTCCAATCATTTCATCGTGGCCATTAAACTCAAGATCCCGACCGGCCGCAAGACTGGCAGTTGGCCCCTCCCGCGCGACCCCATTCTAAAAGCTGCGCTGATCGTCTTCCTGATCATTGCGACCACGACCGGGGGAGTGTTTACCTATTACTACGTCAAGTTCGGACGGATGATCGACCAGCGCTTCAAGGGTCCGGTATTTGGCAACTCGGCCAGGATTTACGCCATTCCCCACGCGGTTCAGGTCGGAGAAAAGATTGAGCCGCGGGAGATTGCCTCGGAACTGCGCCACGCAGGTTACTCCGAACAGAGCGCCGGTCAGACGCCGATGGGCACCTACCGCCTGCTCGATGGCGGAATCGAGATCAAACCCGGCCCTGATTCCTATCATTCCCAGGAATCGGCCATCATTCGAGTTCGCGCCGGCAGGGTCGACAGCATCAGCAGCCAGGCGGGTGAACTGGCGGCGTATGAACTCGAGCCGCAGATGATCACGTCGCTGTTTGACGCCGAGCAGCGCTCCAAGCGACAACTCGTCACCTACGACCAGATTCCGAAGTTGATGGTGGACGCTGTGCTCGCCATTGAAGACCGGCGCTTCTTCCAGCATGGCGGAGTGAACTTTATCCGCCTTGCCGAAGCCATGTGGGTAGACGTAACCCACCAGCGTCACGAGCAGGGCGGGTCAACCATCACCATGCAACTCTCCCGCGCGTTCTTCCTAAGCCCGGAGAAGACGGTGAAGCGGAAACTCTCAGAAATGCTGATTGCCCTCGAAATGGAGCAAAAACTCAGCAAACAGCAGATCTTCGAGTTTTATGCCAATCGAGTGGATTTGGGACAGCGTGGCTCGTTCACCATCAGCGGCTTCGCGCAGGCATCGCAAGCCTATTTCAATAAAGACTTGAAAGATCTGACCCCGGCCGAGGCAGCCTTGATTGCCGGCATCATCCAGGCGCCCAGCTATTTGTCCCCTTACCGCCATCCCGAGCGGGCCCTGGAGCGCCGTAACCTGGTGCTCGAAAGCATGGTCGAAACTCATGCCATCTCGCAGGCGGATGCAGAGAGGGCCAAAGCCACGCCCCTCAAGTTGGCTCCTCCCAATGTGGAAGCCAGCGACGCTCCCTATTTTGTGGATATGCTGCGGGAAACCTTGATCAGCAAACTGGACGAACGCCAGATGAACGATCAGGGTTATCGGATTTATACGACACTCGATCCCGAGTTGCAGAGAGCGGCGGCCGCCGCCGTACAAGTTGGCATAAAGCTAGTCGACGAGCAGGTGACCAAGCTGCGCACCAAGAAGACAAAGGTCGGCAAGAACAAGTTTGAAACCAAGGTTCTCCCCGGCCCGCAAGCCCAGGTGGCTTTGGTGGCGCTCGATCCGCACACCGGCGAGGTTCTGGCCCTGGTGGGCGGCCGCAACTATGGCATGAGCCAGCTCAACCACGCAGTGGCCAAGCGCCCGACCGGATCCATTTTCAAACCGTTCGTCTACGCTGCCGCGATGAACACTGGGCTGGATGGCTCGAATCCGGTGTTTACGCCCGCTTCGCTTGTACAAGATGCGCCGAGCACGTTCTCCTACGGCGACCAGATCTACGAACCGCGCAATTACAAAGAGGAATATCACGGCGACGTGACCGCCCGTTACGCGCTGGCACTGTCTTTGAACAATGCCACGGTAAAGTTGGCGGAGGAGGTGGGTTACGATAAGGTGGCCGACCTGGCCAGGGCAGCCGGCATTGCATCGGTGAAAGCAACTCCCGCAATGGCGCTGGGCGCCTACGATGCGACTCCCATCGATATGGCGGCGGCCTACACCGTGTTTTCGAATTCCGGACAAAGAATTTCACCCACCGTGGTCAATTCAGTGCGGAACTCCAATGGCGATGTGGTTCTGGACTTCAAGCCGGACAAGCGACAGGTTCTGGATCCTCGAGTGGCCTACGTCATGACCACCATGATGGAGGGCGTGATGAACTTTGGCACCGCGTTCCCGGTGCGCGCCCGCGGTTTCAACGCTCCTGCAGCAGGCAAAACCGGCAGCTCGCATGACGGCTGGTTCGCCGGCTATACCAGCAATCTGTTGTGCATCGTCTGGGTGGGCTACGACGACTACAGCGACCTCCGTTTGAGCGGTGCGCAAACCGCCGCTCCCATCTGGGCGGAGTTCATGAAAAAAGCCATCACCCTTCCGCAATACTCCAATACCAAACCATTTGCCCAACCGCCCGGCGTGGTGGATGTGCAACTCGATAAGACGACGAATTTGCTGGCTACACCGGCTTGTCCGCAGACCTACGACGCGGCGTTCATCGCGGGAACCGAACCGAGCGAAACCTGCGATCAGAGCACTGGCATGCGGGGATTCTTCTCTCGGGTTTTTGGGCTGGGAGGAGAGAAAGCCTTGCCGCCTCCACCACCGGGCACCCAACCGGAGAACGTCAGCACTTCCGAGGATCCTGGCAAGAAGAAAAAGGGGTTCTTTGGCAAGATTACGAGTATCTTTAGGGATGACAAGCCGTCTAACCCGCAGCCGTCCAAGCCGGCAGATGGCGGCAACGGTCCCCAGTAGACGAATGCGACGCCGGTTCGCTCATCGTCTTCAGGAGTCGACTTATGGGTCGTCAACTTCCGCTTCTCCTGTTGACTGCGGTCGTCTTTCTAAGTTCTTCTCTTCGGGCCCAGGATCACTCCGCGGAGCCGGTTCAGGTTGCCCCTCCGCCCGTACGACGGGCTGAAGCCCCGACCGCCGACGCCACGGTCAGCACCCTTGAGCAGCGCGGCGATACCTTGCGCGCCGAAAAAGCCTATCTAGACGCGCTCGACTACTACCGGGCAGCCATCGCAAAAGAACCCAAGAACGCCAGGCTCTACAACAAAGTCGGCATTAACGAGCTGCAGATGGCCCGTTTCGGTGAGGCCCGCCGGGATTTCGAGAAAGCGATCAAGGTCGACCGCCAGTTCGCAGACGCCTACAACAATTTAGGGGTGATCTACTATTTGCAAAAGAAATACGGAAAGGCCGTCAAGCAGTACGAGGCCGCCATCAAACTGCGCCAGGACTCGGGCTCGTTTTACAGTAATCTGGGTGCTGCTTACTTCTCCCGGAAGGAATTCGAAAAGGCCAGCCAGGCCTACAACCAGGCGCTCGCCATTGACCCCGATATCTTCGAGCGCACCTCCCACACGGGAGTGCAGGCGCAGATGTCATCTCCGGGGGACCGTGCCCATTTCTATTATGTGCTTGCCCGGCTATACGCCAAGGCCGGAGTCCGTGACCGCTCGCTGCAATACCTGCGCCGTGCCATGGAAGAAGGTTACAAGGGAATCAACGACGTTTACAAAGACGCCGAGTTTGCCGACCTGCGTAAAGATCCTCGCTTCACCGATTTAATGGCCGCCCGCCCTTTGGCCATTCCAGAGTAGCTAGCATCTCCAGAGTTGCGGAACTTACAAAAATTTACAAAAACGGCGCAACTTAAATCTTGCTGTTGGGTTTACACTCTCTAATAACTCCTGAAAACAACAGGGTGAGTAAGGAGAAACGGTAGCCCATCGGTCGTCAACCCGAGCACGCCCCAAGCAGACGACCGGTGGGTTTCTTTTTTGGTTTGGGTGAGAATTAATCCTTCGCGAAATCGCCTGCCGCGCCCAGCTCTAAGAAACCGCACTTTCTAACATTCCCCGCAAGCAAGACCACGCCCTAGCTACGCGCCGGTTGCATCTTGGCTAGTTAGCGACCGTAGACGCTCCCGCGACATACTGCGCTACCGCTTGTTTCCACTTTCCTTGCGCTTTCAGTATGTACTCGATCGCATCTCGCAGAGCCCCCTCGCCGCCGGCATGGGGGGTCACCCAATGGGCGCTTTTTTTGACTTCGCTGCGGGCGTTGGCCACGGCGATCGAAAGTCCGCAGTTTTGCATTGGCGGCAGGTCGATCACATCGTCGCCAACAAAGGCGGCCTCACTCGCACTAATTCCTTCTTTTTGCAAGATTTCGTGAAATGCCTGCAACTTGTCCATGCTGCCCTGGTAGACGTATTCGAGCTTGAGATCACGCGCCCGAAGAGCAACCGTCTCGGAAGTGCGCCGGGTAATGAGTCCGGTCTTGAGGCCTCCTATCCGCGCCAAGGAGATGCCGGCGCCATCGTGGGCGCTGAAGCCTTTGGCCTCCACCACGATCGAGGGCCGGGCTTCGGACGGAACGGGAAAAACATAGATCTTGCCATCGGTGAGAACACCGTCTACATCGAAGAGCAGGAGCTTGATCTTGCGGGCGCGGGATGCAGCGGATAAGTTGGGCATCGCCGCGATTCTAGCATTCCGTCGTTGACTGGTTTCGGGCGGGCCTCATGCTTCCGCGCGCCTCGGCATGTCCGCCCTTGAGGGCGAACACTTTACGAAAGTCGCATGGTAGAATGTTGGGGTAATGTTTGTTCCCGCCTCCCTCGCCTGGGCTCATCCGCTGGTGCAGGAGTGGTTTGTCCGAAAGTTCGATACTCCAACCGAACCGCAGGAGCAGGGATGGCCTTACATTTTGGCGGGGCGAACGACTCTGATTTCGGCACCCACTGGCTCCGGCAAAACGCTGGCCGCATTTCTAGCCTGTATTGACCGCCTGGTCCGCAAAGCGCTGGCCGGTGATTTGCACGACCGAACCGAAGTTCTCTACGTCTCCCCGCTAAAGGCCCTGAGCAACGACATTCAGAAGAACCTCGAAGCACCGCTGGGCGAGATTTTGCAGATGGCAGGCGAGCGCGGTCTGCTGATGCCCGAAATTCGCACGGCCGTTCGCACCGGCGACACGCTGATGCACGAACGCCGGGCTATGTTGAAACGCCCACCGCACATTCTGGTCACCACGCCGGAATCGCTTTACATATTGCTAACCGCGGAACGAAGCCGCGCCATCCTCCGCGATGTTGAGACCGTCATCGTGGACGAAATCCATGCGGTGGCAGACGACAAGCGAGGAGCACATCTGACGATCTCGCTCGAACGTCTGCAGGCTAACGCCTATCGTCCGCCAGTGCGCATCGGGCTTTCGGCGACTCAGAAACCGATCGATGAAGTGGCGCGCTTCCTGACCGGCAACGGGCGGCCGGCGCCGGTCATCGTCGATGTTGGACACCGGCGCAAGCTCGATCTCGCGGTGGAAGTGCCCGCCAGCCAGTTAGGTCCGATCACGACCAATGAAATGTGGGACGAGATCTACGACCGCCTGGTCGAACTGGTGGAGGGGCATCGCTCCACACTGGTATTCGTCAACACCCGGCGTCTGGCGGAACGGATTGCACATCGGCTGGGTGAGCGGTTGGGCGAAGACAACGTCGCCGCGCACCACGGCAGCCTGTCGCGCAAGTTGCGCCTCAACGCGGAGCGGAAGCTAAAGGAAGGCGAAGTCAAAGTACTGGTCGCGACGGCGTCACTGGAGCTTGGAATCGATATTGGCACCGTCGATCTGGTGGTTCAGATCAGTTCGCCGCGCGCCATTGCGGTCGCGCTGCAACGGGTAGGGCGTTCGGGACACTGGCGCGGAGCCCTCCCTCGGGGACGGTTCTTTAGCGGGACGCGGGATGATCTGCTGGAGTGCGCGGCTCTGGTGCGCGCCATCCGCCAGGGCGATCTGGACCGACTGATGATTCCTGAGGCGCCGCTGGATATTCTGGCTCAGCAGATCGTAGCCATCTGTGCGGCTGGGGGTAGCGTCTCGAGCGGCGCTGCCGGCGAGGACGGCGGTTGGGACGAAGATGAACTGTTCGCGCTGGTGACGAACGCCTATCCCTACCGCAATCTCTCTCGCGAGACTTACGAGTCCATCCTTGAAATGCTTTCCGAAGGGATCGCGGCCAGGCGGGGCCGTTACGGCGCTTATATCCATCGCGATCGTGTAAACCGCAAGTTGCGGCCCCGAAGGGGCAGCCGCCTGGCGGCGATCACGAGCGGCGGCGCCATTCCAGAGACTGCGCTGTTCACGGTCGTGGCCGAGCCGGATGGAGTTGTGGTCGGCACCCTGGATGAGGATTTCGCGGTGGAGAGCATGGCCGGCGACATCATGCTTCTGGGCAACACTTCGTGGCGCATCCGCCGGGTGGAGGGCAAGTCGGGACGCGTTCTGGTCGAAGACGCCCACGGTGTGCCGCCCACCATCCCCTTCTGGCGCGGCGAGGCTCCGGCGCGCACCCAGGAACTGTCGGCTCAGGTTGCCGGGCTTCGCCAGGAAATCAGCGACCGCCTGCGCGACGTCTTCCCGGTGGGAATTTCGCAGAGTCAACCCGTGGTAGCCGAGACCGTCGCCTGGTTAAGAGAAGAATGCGGACTGGACGATGCCGGTGCCGAGCAGGCGATTGAATACGTTCTGCAAGGACGCGCCGTGCTCGGGGACGTTCCCACCCAGGACACCATCATCGCCGAGCGTTTCTTCGACGAGGGCGGCGGAATGCAACTGATCATCCACGCCCCTTTTGGCGGGCGGATCAACAAGGCCTGGGGTCTGGCCCTGCGGAAACGTTTCTGTCGCAGTTTTAATTTTGAATTGCAAGCCGCCGCCACCGACAACGGGCTGAACATCGCACTCGCCGAGCAGCATAGCTTCCCCTTGGCTGATGTTTTTCATTTCCTCAACTCCGAGACGGTGCAGCCGGTACTGGAGCAGGCCGCGCTGGCTTCGCCCATCTTCGGAACCCGCTGGCGATGGGATGCCAATCGCGCGCTCGCACTGCTGCGCTTTCAAAGCGGAAAAAAAGTTCCACCCCAGATCCAACGCATGCGGTCCGACGACTTGCTGGCGTCGGTGTTTCCTGACGTTGCGGCTTGCCAGGAGAACATTGTGGGCGATATTCAGATTCCTGACCATCCTCTGGTAAAGGAAGTTATGAAGGATGTGCTCACAGAAGCGATGGACATCGAGGGTCTGCGATCGCTGCTCGCCGGGATTCAGGGTGGACGAATCCGTTGCCTGGCGGTAGACACACCGGTGCCGTCGCAATTCTCCCATGAGATTCTCAATGCGAATCCCTACGCTTACCTGGACGACGCGCCCCTGGAAGAGCGCAGGGCTCGAGCCGTCGAGATGCGCCGCATCCTGCCGGAGTCGGTGCTTGAGGAAGTGGGGAAACTCGATCCCTCGGCCATCGCCCAAGTCTGTGAGGAAGCCTGGCCCGATGTGCGAGACGCGGATGAATTGCATGATGTACTGCACACGCTGATTGCCTTTCCTGAGGCCACCCCGAGCCAGGTGCCCTCGCTTGTCCAAGGCAACGAGACTGGGCAAGTGTTTTCGAGCCGGAATGAGTTGGCTCTCCCCTTGCACTCTGATCACGCCGGCCCCCGAGCTGCGCTGGACGGGACGATCAGGGACGGCCGTTCCCGCTCGCTAGAAAGCTCAGCGCAATGGCGGAGGTATTTCGAGCGACTGCTCGAACAGGGGCGTGCGGCTCGCGCCGAACATGCGGGCGCGACCTACTGGGTAGCGGCCGAGCGAGCGACTGCTTTTTCACTGCTCTTCCCCGGCTCGTCCTTTGATCGCCGGAGAGAGGAAATTCATGCGGGTCCGCTCTCTGCCGACGATGCCCTGCTCGCGCTGGTTACCGGTTGGATGTCACACTTTGGCCCGACCACGGCTTCCGAACTGGGAGAACTGCTCGGCCAGCCGGCGGCTGAAATCGAGAAGGCATTGCTCCGGATGGAAGCCAGCGGGTCGGTGCTGCGAGGACGATTCACCGACTCGGCCTCGCGGCCGGGTCGCCCGCGGCCGCTTCACCAGGAACCTGAACAGGAGTGGTGTGAGCGACGATTGCTGGCCCGCATTCATCGCCTGACGGTGGCCACCCTGCGCAAACAGATCGAGCCAGTGACCTCGGCCCAGTTCATGCGCTGGCTTTTGCGCTGGCAGCATGTCGCTCCCGGAAGCCAGGTGCAGGGCGAACGCGCCACGCTCGACGTGCTGCGACAGTTGCAGGGGTTTGAAATTCCGGCGAGCGCATGGGAAAGACACGTTCTCGGTCGGAGAATTGCGAACTACGATCCCAAATGGCTTGACCAGCTCTGCCTTACCGGGGCGGTCGGTTGGGGCCGCCTGTCGCCGCATCCCGCCACGCTCGATGATACGGCGGCGGGAAAGCGCCGCGTGATCCCGACCAGCGTCGCTCCCATCACATTCTTCATTCGCGAAGAAGCCGACTGGATGACGCCCCATCGTCCGGGCCCTGCGAACCCGGATTCGAGCAACCACACTTCTGCTCCACCCGAGCGGGGCTTGAGCGAGGTAGGGCGCCAGGTGCTGGACTTCCTCAGGCAGCGCGGTGCGTCGTTTTTTGCCGATATCGTGCGCGGCACCGGCCGGCTCAAAGCCGAAGTGGAGACAGCCTTGTGGGAACTGGTTGCGGGTGGTCTGATTACCGCCGACGGCTTCGACAATCTGCGTTCTCTGATTGACCCAAAGCGACGCGCTGGGCAAGGTAGCGGAAGGAGCGCGCGTCCTCGGCACAGCACCGGGCGATGGGCCCTGCTGTACACGGATCAGGCAGCCGACCGCAATCGCGCGCTCGAAGCGACCTGCTGGATGCTGCTCAAGCGTTATGGCATCGTCTTTCGCGACTTACTGGCCCGCGAAACCAATCTTCCCAAGTGGCGGGAGCTTCAAATGGCCTTTCGCCGCCTGGAAGATCGGGGTGAAATCAGGGGCGGCCGCTTCGTGGACGGCTTTCTGGGAGAGCAATTTGCTCTGCCGGTGGCGGTTGAATCGCTGCGCGCCACCAGAAGATTGCCCAATACCGGAGAAATCGTGGTCTTGTCGGCCGCTGACCCACTCAATCTTGCCGGAATTCTGGTTCCGGGCGAACGCATTCCCGCTATTTCCGGGAAAACCGTGAGCTTCACCGACGGCGTGATTGTGCAGATGCCCGGTGCACTCGAGGCACCTCGACTCGCGACGGGCGACTAGAACAATAACAGCGGACATCAGTTTTGTGGGATGCCAGCGAACACAGGCAGGTTCGGGCAGGTTCATGAGAGAAAATTTAGCCGGGAACCCGATGAGGGGGTCACTCGGATTCCCGGGTCGGCGCGACTCGGCAGAAATCTCAAAAGCGCTTCCCCCGTCGCTTTTCGCCAAGCTTGTGCCGGTTAAGCTAAGGAGCACGTATCTAGCCATTGCTCGGAGGTCTCTGCTAGAAGACGCAAGCTGCTTGTAACTGTTTGATTACAGTAAGCCTTCACGTATTTGAAGGTATACTGGCGACTTTCCCCCGAACACCATCGTTTCTATCTCTCCGGATAGTGCACTATCTGTTCGGATAGTGGAACAAAACCCTTCGCCGTCGCTTGCACAGCAGGAAATTGTGT
>JACXTT010004543.1_pt1 | contig 20579 bp, 22 predicted proteins | sample 9270951 | NCBI WGS metagenome assembly JACXTT01 (sample SAMN15532306, study PRJNA645909) | rock metagenome | isolation source: weathered quartz diorite | place: Puerto Rico | collected 2017-06-21
GGTTGCGGGGGGGGGCGCGGGCACGCGGGGCGGGGTGACCGGCCCCGAGGCCACGGGGTTGGAAGGTACGTTTGACTTGGCGGGCCTGCCTGCCTGACCATGGCGGTCGGTGCCCGGCCGCCTGCCCTGCCGTGCGCACCACGGCCCATGCCGGCCGTTCCCATGACGCCTAGGGAGAGCCCATGCCCGCATCGCTGGACGATTTCCGCATCACCGCCGGCAAGCATTTCCGCCTTGCCGATTTCGCTCCCGAAGCCAAACCGTTCTCCAATGGCAACAAGGAGACCGACGTTGCACGGATCGCCGAGTTGTCCGCCCAACTGGACGCCACCCAGGACATCTTCTACGCCGAGCACCGCCGCAAGCTGCTGGTGATCCTGCAAGGCATGGACACCAGCGGCAAGGACGGCACCGTGCGCAGCGTCTTCCGCAGCTTCGACCCGTTGGGCATCCGCGTGGTCGGCTTCAAGTCGCCGACGCCGGAGGAACTGGCGCGCGACTACCTGTGGCGCGTCCACGCGCAGGTGCCGCGTGCGGGCGAGATCGTCGTCTTCAACCGCAGCCACTACGAAGACGTGCTGATCACACGCGTGCACGAGTGGATCGACGAGGCCGAATGCGAGCGCCGCTTCCGGCAGATCCGCGAATTCGAGGCGATGCTGACCGAAACCGGCACCACCGTCGTCAAGATCTTCCTGCATATCTCGAAGAACGAGCAGAAGAGCCGGCTGGAGGCGCGGGTGGCCGATCCACAGAAGCACTGGAAGTTCGACCCGCGCGATTTGGAGGAGCGCCAGTACTGGAAGTCGTACATGGCCGCGTACGAGAGTGCGATCCAGGCCACCAGCACGCCCGCGTGCCCGTGGCACGTGGTGCCGTCCGACTCCAAGACCCACCGCAACCTGATGGTCGCGGAGATACTGTCCGAGGTCTTCGCCAAGCTCAAACCCGCCTATCCGCCGCCCAAGCCCGAACTGGCGCGTCTGAAGATCGAGTGACGCGCCTGACCGGAATCAGCCGGGGTCGCCGTTGCCGCGATGGACGTCGTGCGTGACGAACGGGTGTTCGGCGCTTGGCATGGCGAGCCAGTGCGGGTGCTTGAGCGTCTCGCGGATGTCGTCCAGGCCGCTGGTCCAGTGCTCGTGCATGGTCAGCACGCCGAACTGGTAGTCCTTGGCGCTGCCCTCGAATGACTTGTCGCGGTAGATCAGTTGGATCACGTTGCGGCGGGCGTCGCAGGCATGCTCGGCCGCGCGGCGGTACCACGCGTCGTCGCGCTTGGCCGGCGGCACCAGCGCCATCACCTCGGACAGCATGCGACGATAGTTCTGCACCTCGCGCATGTACTCGGTAATGGCGCGCGTGCGGCTGGAATATTGAATGTCTTTCTGCCGCTCGGCCACGTCCAGCAGGTCGTGTGGCAGCTTGCCGCGCGCGCTCCAGAGATCCACCTGGAAAATCAGGGCGTCGCGCCGCGGCTGCGCCCGCAGCACCTCGTACAGCGGCGTGTTGGAGACCAGGCCGCCATCCCAGTAATACTCACCGTCGATTTCCACGGCCGGAAAGCCGGGCGGCAGCGCGCCCGATGCCATGAAATGCTCGGGACGCAGCGTGTCGCGCGTATTGTCGAAGTACGCGAAATTGCCGTTACGCACATTGACCGCGCCCACCGACACGCGCATTTCCTCGGGTCGGTTGATGCGATCGAAATCGGCAAAGCGCTCGAGTGTCGACTTGAGGGGCGCGGTGTCGTAGTAGCTGGCATGCGCGGGATCGCCAAAGCGCGCCGCCAGCTCGGCGGGCGTGCGCGGATGGAAGAACCCGCGCTGTCCCTCGAACAGCGCACGCGCGGCATGCATGCTGTCGAACCAGATCCGCATCGGCTCGGGCCAGGCCGGCGCGCTCTCGGCAAGCACCGAGAGCGGCAGGCTCGGCAGCCACGGCTGCTGGCAAATATGTTCCCAGAACGCGCGCAGTTGCTCGACGCGACGCTCGGGCGGATTGCCGGCGATCACCGCGGCATTGAGCGCACCGATAGAGATGCCCGCCACCCAGTTCGGATGGATGCCGCCCTCGGCCAGTCCCTGGTACACGCCCGCCTGATAGGCGCCGAGCGCGCCGCCGCCCTGCAGCACCAGCGCGCGGACGGCGTACTGCTCGTGCGCGCTGCCAGTCTCCGCCTGGGGCTGCTTCCGGCTCGTCTTTGCCGGCGTGCTGCGCGCCGCGGGCGCGGCCTTGCGCGCGCGCGGCGCCCGTTGCCCTTCTTGTTCTTCTCGCCGATCATCCGCCACGCCATGCTCCTTTTGACAGCGCCTTCCTTGACAGACAGCGTCTCGCCGCCACCCGGCGGGCGGCGGCCCTTTTACAGCGCGCCGCTACCGGCGCGTCACTGCATGTACCAGCCGTGGCTGACGATGAAGGACTGGCCGGTCAGCGCCGCCGACGGGAACGCGCAGAGGAACAGCGCGGTCTGCGCCACGTCGTCCACGGTTGTGAACACACCGTCGACAGTGCCGCCCAGCATGACGCGCTTCACCACCTCCTCCTCGGTGATGCCAAGCTCCTTGGCCTGCTCCGGAATCTGCTTGTCGACCAGCGGCGTGCGCACGAAGCCCGGACAGATCACGTGCGAACGCACGTTGTACGGCGCGCCCTCCTTGGCCAGCACCCGCGCGAGCCCCAGCAGCGCGTGCTTGGCCGCGACGTAGGCCGACTTGAGCGGCGAGGCCTCGTGCGAATGCACCGATCCCATGTAGATCACGGTGCCGCCGCGCTTGTCCTGGTACATGTACTTGAGCGCCGCCTTGGTGGTCAGGAAGGCGCCGTCGACGTGGATCGCCTGCATCTTCTTCCAGTCGGAGAACGCGTAGTCCTGGATCGGGTTGACGATCTGGATGCCCGCGTTGGAGATCAGGATGTCGATGCCGCCAAATGCCTTCGCCACGGCGTCAGTGGCGCTGTTTACGGCCTCCTCGTTGGTGACGTCCATCGCCACGGCCATGGCCTTGCCACCGGCCGCCTCGATCTCGGCGGCCGCCGCACGGGCCGCATCGAGGTTCAGGTCGGCGATCGCCACGGCGGCGCCTTCCTTGGCGAGCAACTGGGCGATGGACTTGCCGATGCCGCTGGCGGCACCCGTCACGATGGCGGTTTTTCCGTTGAGTTTCATGGGTACGCCCCTTGGTCAGGAAAGATAGTCGAACACGACCTCGCCCAGTCCGAGCGTCAGGTCAGCCACGTAGTGCTTGGCGCCAATCACTTCCAGCACCGGCAGGTCTGCCACCGGCGCCAGCGCGTGGGGGAACAGGCTAAGCGCCGCGGGGCCGGTCCAGGCGCCCCGCATGGTCACATCCTTCAGGAAATAGCAGACCAGCTCGCAGACGCGGGCGGTGCCGTCCACGTGGGGCAGGATCTTGAGCAGGAAATTAGGCGTCGTCGCCAGGGCACGGCCCAGTGCATCCTTGTCCAGCTCGCGATGCTTGTAGCCCATGGTGCCGGTCGCGACGCGCACGGGGCCGTAATCGAGTGTGCCCAAGAGCGTGTCGGTCTCGACCGCCAGCCTGGGGCTGGCCAGCTTCTTCGGGAACCCCCACAGTTCGCGCCCGCCCGCCAGCGGCGGATGGTCGTCGAGGTACATCGCGTGAGTGTAGTTGCCGGGCTTGCCGTTGTAGGTCACGGGAATGACCTGGCCCGATTCCGTGTAGTCGCCGAAACCCGTGGAGTCCGGCATGCGGATGAACTCGTAGTTGACCACCGCGTCGGTGATCTCGAGCGGTTCGGGCACCACCGCCCGCAGGCGCGCCGGATCGGTGCGATACGAAATGATGAAAAATTCCCGCTGCACGAAGCGGTACGGGCCCATCGGGTAGGCCGGGCTGGTCAGCGGCATAGCAAACGCCTGCTCGCGGATCGTCTTGATGTCCATCGCCTGCAATCCTCCACTAGAGAAACTGCGACGCCCTGCCGGGCGGCAGGGCGGTAAGACGTCTGGCGAGTGAGGCCCGGTGGCGCGATGTGCCGGTTTCGCCAGTCCGGACGGTCAGACTGGGGGATTTCCCGTCCGGTTCCCGGATTCTGCTGCAAAGCAGCGTTGCGGGAAAGCCTCTCCGTGGACGGAACGGTTACACGCCGTAGCGCTGGCGATAGGCCGCCACGGCCTCGCGGGAGGCGGTAAGCGCCGGGTCCTGGGAGGCATCCAGGTACGCCAGGAGATCTTTCAGGCTGGCGATGGCGATCACGGGCACGCCGTATTCGCGCTGCACATCTTGCACTGCGGAATGCATGCCGATCTGCTCGGCGGTACCACTCTTTTCCATCCGGTCCAGCGCGATCAGCACGGCCGCGGGTTCGGCGCCGGCGGCGCGAATCATCTGCATCGACTCGCGCACCGAGGTGCCGGCCGAGATCACGTCGTCGACGATCACCACCTTGCCCTGCAGCTTGGCGCCGACCAGCGTGCCTCCCTCGCCGTGGTCCTTGGCTTCCTTGCGGTTGTAGGCAAAGCCGACGTCGCGCCCCATGCCCGCCAGCGCCACAGCCGTGGCCGAGGCCAGCGTGATGCCCTTGTAGGCCGGCCCGAACAGCACGTCGAACTGCACGCCCGAGGCCAGCAGGGTTTTCGCATAGAATTGCGCCACCTGACCCAGCATCGCGCCCTGGTTGAACAGGCCGGCGTTGAAGAAGTACGGCGACTTGCGCCCTGCCTTGGTAATGAACTCGCCAAAGGACAGCACGCCCGCGTCGAGCGCAAAGCGGATGAAGGTCTGGCTGAGGTCGGCCGCGTTCGCCTGCTGCGTGGTGGAGGGCGTGGTCTGCTGCGTCATCTTTTCTCTCTGAATACTAAATTTCCCGAGATGTTACGGATTATCAGCGCCAACCTCAACGGCATCCGCTCCGCGTCCAAGAAGGGCTTCTTCGAGTGGATGGGCAAGCAGAACGCCGACATCGTCTGCGTGCAGGAGCTCAAGGCTCAGGCCGCCGACATGACCGAAGCGTTCCTTGCGCCACACGGCTACCACGGCTTCTTCCACTATGCGGAAAAGAAGGGCTATAGCGGCGTGGGCCTCTACACGCGGCACAAGCCCGAGCGCGTGATCACGGGCTTTGGCAATGCCGAGTTCGACAGCGAAGGCCGGTACGTGGAAGTGCAGTATCCGCACCTTGCGGTGATCTCGGTCTACGTGCCGTCGGGTTCCAGCTCGGAAGAGCGCCAGCAGGCCAAGTTCCGCTTCATGGAGGCATTCCTGCCCCACCTGCAGCAACTGAAGGCGAGCGGCCGCGAGATCGTGCTGTGCGGCGACGTGAACATCGCGCACAAGGAAATCGACATCAAGAACTGGAAGGGCAACCTGAAGAATTCGGGCTTCCTGCCGGAAGAGCGTGCGTGGATCGGCGAACTGTTTGACACGCACGGCTACGTGGACGTGTTCCGCCAACTGGACCAGCGGCCCGAGCAATACACGTGGTGGAGCAACCGCGGCCAGGCCTACGCCAAGAATGTCGGGTGGCGCATCGACTACCACCTGAGCACGCCGAAGATTGCCGCCACCGCCAAGGGCTCATCAATCTACAAGGACGAGAAGTTCAGCGACCACGCACCGTTGTCAATCGACTACGACTTCCCGCTCTGAGCCGGGTTGCCGCTTGGGGCGACCTGGCCGCATGCCGCAGCGCGCTCAGGCGGCCCGGATCTCGTCCAGTAGCTCCGGGTGACGGTCAAGCAGCTTCAGCAGCTTGATCAGCGCCAGCGGCGGCTTGGTTCTGCCGGTTTCATAGCGGGAGAACGCGTTGACCCCGCCACCGAAGATCTCGCCGGCCTCGCGCTGGTCCAGCGCCAGCCGGCGGCGGACCGCAACGATGAAGGCGGGATCGACGATGCCGGCGTTGACCTGCTTGTTGAAGGCCAGCGCGATCTCACCGATCCGCTCGTCTTCGGCCAGGTCCAGCACGCCCTCGCCGCACTTGGGACACCAGTCCGCAAGCACGTTCTCGATCATGGTGGTCTCCCCGCGGTAGGTGTAGGGGAGTTCGCGCCGCTCACGGACAAGCTCGGCGCCCCCGCATTCCGGGCACTTCATGCGTTGCTCCTTTTTTCGATTGCCGGCGCTCCGTACGTGTCTCCACGCGGCGGTTACCGAATCTTGAATGACACAATCAGCACTTCCTCGACGACGATGAGCTTCAGATAGAAGCTCCCGTACGGCGTGACCGGCCGGTAGACGTCCTGCCAGACCCGATGATCGTGGTACGAGGTCATGCTCTTGTAGAAATCGGCGGGCTGTAATCGCGCAACAATCTCGATGGCCTCGGACGAGCGAAGATCCATGAGCCGTACACCCTGGAAAGCCGTCGTCGTCAATCGAACCCGCTTTTGTGCGATCAGCTCGCGTACCCGCGCGAGGCGGTAATGCGCTGTGCCTTTCTCCATGCAAAAATTAACCTACTTGGTTATCAATGGCAAGCCTGGAAATGTGACAGATCGCTACCGCCTCGTTTTTGGCGTAAACCCTGCGTCTGTCCCCCAACCTCGCTACAATGCAGGTTCCCTGCTGCTCCCGGCAGGAGACAGTTCGCATTTTTCAGAGTGAGTCCGCCATGGTTTTCAAAGTGTTCGTCGATGGTCAGGAAGGCACCACCGGTCTCCGGCTGCTTGACTATCTGTCTGGTCGTTCCGATGTGGAACTGCTGCGCATTGCCGATGACAAGCGCAAGGACCCGGCCGAGCGAGCACGATTCCTGAACGCCGCCGACGTCGCCTTCCTGTGCCTGCCGGACGTGGCCTCGCGCGAGGCGGTCTCGCTGGTGGAGAACCCCAACACGTGCGTGATCGACGCCAGCACGGCGTTCCGCACCACCGACAGCTGGGCCTACGGCCTGCCCGAGCTGACCCGCGGCCAGCGCGAGAAGATTCGCGCGAGCAAGCGCATCGCGGTGCCGGGCTGCCATGCCAGCGCGTTCGTGATGGCGGTGCGCCCGCTCGTGGAAGCCGGCCTGATGCCGGCCAGCTACCCGGTTTCGGCGTTCTCGCTGACCGGCTACAGCGGCGGCGGCAAGAAGATGATTGCCGAGTTCGAGGCCGGCGGTAACCCGAAGCTCGACAGCCCGCGCCCCTACGCGCTGGGCCTGGAGCACAAGCACCTGCCCGAAATGCGCGTGCAGACCGGCCTCGCACAGGCACCGGTCTTCAACCCGATCGTCGGCAATTTCCTGAAGGGCCTGGCGGTGACCGTACCGGTCTACCCGGGCCTGCTGGCACGCAAGGCAGGCGCCGAGGAGATCCTCGACATCTACCGCAAGCACTATGAGGGCGAGCAGTTTGTGCGCGTGCATCCGTACAACAGCGACGACAACCTGGACGCCGGCTTCTTCGATGTGCAGGCCAGCAACGACACCAACCGCGTCGACCTGTTCGTATTCGGCAACGCCGAGCGCCTGAACCTGGTCGCCCGCCTCGACAATCTTGGCAAGGGCGCGGCGGGCGCGGCAGTGCAATGCATGAACGTGCATGTGGGCGCGGACGAGGCCACCGGGCTGCGCACCTGAACGGAGCCAGTCGCCCCGCGGCCCCGGTAACCCCGGGTAGCAAAAGAGCCGGCAATGCCGGCTCTTTTTTTGTCCGCGAATCCGGTCGCCCGGACTGCTGGCGTCAGCCGCCCACGCGCACCACCGTGGCCTTGAGCGCCACGCCGATGTAAGCCGAGCCCTTGGCGCACACGTAGGTCGAATCGCTGGCGGTCTCGTCGTCCTTCCAGTTGCTATGGATCTCGACCACGGCGTTGCCGCCTTCCTTCGTCGCGCGCTGCTGCAGTTCCTGCACCGCTTCCACGAACACGCTCGCGCACAGGGCATCGTCGCCCGGCGGCGGCGGCTCGCCGGTGTTCTTGCTGGTATCCACCGGACGGCGGATGCGCTTGACCGTCTTGAACACCTTCGGGTCCTGCGCGCCGTCGATCTTCTTGAAGCCGAACAGCAACCGGATGCTCGGGTCGATGCGCTCCTTGGCGCCAGGCGTGGCAAGCGCCTTGTCGATCGGCATGTTCAACAGCTGGTCGGCCGCGCTGGCGGCGCCCGACGCGAGGCATCCTGCGGCCATCAGGCAAAGGCCCAGGCCACGCAGACGGGACGGCAGGCAACTTCTCATGTCATTCTCCCTGGTTGGCAATCTGTGAGCGGCAGTCCAGGCGAGCGCAACGGGAACACTGCGAAAGGCGCGGACACACCGTGCCGGCACCCGTTCGGGTCCAGCGGATCGCCGATATCGTACAGGACAGGCATGGGCGAAGACCACCCGGGCGTCTTTACTTTTTTAGTGGCTGCTTGGGGTCGTCGTCGCCGCTGTCCACTGGTGCGCCGGCCAGGTTGGACATGTTGGGCCGATAGGGCGGCAGCTTGTCCACGGTGGTGTTGCGGGCGCGCGCGTACAGCGGCAGCACCTCGGGCAGGTGCTTTTCCAGTTGGGCGATGCGGCTGCCACCGGACGGGTGCGTGGACAGAAACTCGGCACCCGACTGCGAGACAGTTGCCATCTTCTGCCACAGCGTGACCGCGGCGCGCGGATCGTAGCCGGCGCGCGCGGCGATATCCATACCGATCAGGTCGGCCTCGGTTTCATCGGAGCGCGAGAACTTGAGGCTCAGCAACTGCGCCCCGGTGCCGAGCGCCATGTTACCGAGGTTGCCGAAGCCGAACAGCTGCGACACCACGTTGGCGCCGAGATTGGTGATCTCCGCCTTCGCCGCCCGCTCGCGTGCGTGTTCCTGCAGCGCATGCGCGATCTCGTGGCCCATCACCATGGCCACCTCGTCGTCGGTCAGCTTGAGCTGGTCGAGCAACCCCGAGTAGAACGCGATCTTGCCGCCGGGCATGCAGAAGGCATTGACCTGCTTCGAGCGAATCAGGTTGACCTCCCACGACCACTGGCGCGCCCGCTCGTTCCAGCGCGCGGTCTCCGGCATCAAACGCTTGGCAATGGCGCGCAGGCGGATCAGTTGCGGGTTGTTGGCGGGGGCCAGTTCGCCCTTGTTCGCCGCATCCTGCTTGATCTGGTCATACTCCTGCGCCGCCTGCTGCTCGATGACCTCGACCGGCACGATCTTGCGCACGGCCGAGCCGCCACGCTCGATGCGGATGCCGTCTTCCTGCGCCCCGGCGGGCAGTGCGACGCCGCCGGCCACGACCAACGCCACGGCGACGGCAAGAAAGCGAAGGGACGGACGCTGGCGGCAAGACATGAACGGTTCCTCGGGGGAAAAGGGGCGATGACAACCGGCAACGGCCGCGCGAACCAGCACGCGCAGGCGTGCAAATCGCGGGGCGGCCGCAAAGGGTGATGCAATAATACACGGCGCCCGCAAAGCCAGTGCCCCGGTTGGGCCAGCCATCCGCCCTCGCGATTCATGACCGTCAACGACTATCTCGACATTTTCCGCAACCGCCGCATCGGCGCCATGCTCACGCTGGGTTTTGCCTCCGGCCTGCCGCTGGCGCTCACCTCGGGCACGCTGCAAGCCTGGATGACGGTGGAAGGCCTCGACATCAAGACCATCGGCTTCTTCTCGCTGGTGGGCCAGGCCTATATCTTCAAGTTCCTGTGGGCACCGCTGATGGACCGCTACACGCCGCCCCTGCTGGGCCGGCGGCGCGGCTGGCTGATGCTGACGCAGCTCGCGCTCGTGGCCGGCATCGCCGGCATGGCGTTCTGCCCGCCGCGCGAGGCGCTGTGGTCCCTGGCCGCCATGGCCACGCTGGTGGCCTTCCTGTCGGCGTCCCAGGACATCGTGTTCGATGCCTACAGCACAGACGTGCTGCGCCCCGCCGAGCGCGGCGTCGGCGCGGCGGTCAAGGTGCTCGGCTACCGGCTGGCGATGCTGGTCTCGGGCGGCCTGGCGCTGTGGCTGGCGGACCGCGTGCTGGGCTGGCCGCAGATGTACATCCTGATGGCCGCACTGATGGGCGTGGGCCTCTTCACGCTGCTGTGGGCGCCCGAGCCGGACGTACCCGCGCAGGCGCCGCACTCGCTGGAAGCGGCCATTCTCGGCCCGCTGCGCGACTTCTTCAGCCGGCCCGGGGCCTGGTGGCTGCTGCTGCTGATCGTGCTGTACAAGCTCGGCGACGCCTTCGCCGGCAGCCTGTCCACGACCTTCCTGATCCGCGGCGTGGGCTTTTCGGCGGGCGAGGTCGGCATCGTCAACAAGACGCTGGGGCTGGCCGCCACCATCGTCGGCGCACTGTTCGGCGGCACGCTGATGGTGCGCCTCGGCCTGTACCGGTCGCTGATGCTGTTCGGCGTGCTGCAGGGCGTCTCCAACCTGGGCTACTGGATCCTGGCGGTAACACCGCCGCACCTGTGGAGCATGGGCGCGGCCATTGCCGTGGAGAACCTCTGCGGCGGCATGGGCACGGCGGCCTTCGTGGCATTGCTGATGACGCTGTGCAACCGCTCGTTCTCGGCCACGCAGTATGCGCTGCTGTCGGCGCTGGCCTCGGTCGGGCGTGTCTACGTGGGGCCGACATCCGGCTACATGGTCGAGGCCTGGGGCTGGTCGCCCTTCTATCTCGGCACCGTGGCGGTGGCCGTGCCGGGCGTGGTGCTGCTCTGGGCCATGCGCCACACCATCCACCGCTACGAAGAACGGGCAAGGAACGGAAACTAAGCGGCAACTGACGCCGCCCGCGCCGGCGGGGACTATTCCTTGTAGTAGACGATCTGGTGCGAGCTGGCCAGCAGCTCGCCGCCGGCGCTCCAGATCTGGGCGCGCTGGTCGAAAAAGCCCTGGCGGAACACCTGTGCCTGCGCGCTCGCCAGCACGTGGCTGTCGCCGAGCGCGGCCAGCGTGGCCGCATCGGCGTGGAAGTAGGTCGTCAGCGACACGGTGCCGGCCGGCACGAAGCCGGCGCGCTTCAGGAAGATGCGCGGGTAGAACGAATCGCACCACGCCGCCACCGACGCAAAGTCCGGCGTGCGGGCGGGTGCGTCGCGCAGCCAGAACTGCGTCAGGCTGTCCGGATTCTCGGTGCCGGGCGCCGTGCCCGGCTTGGCGCCGCGCACCGGGCGCATGTCGTAGGCGGACAGCCAGCGTACCGGGGCGAAGCCGCCCATGGCGGGCAGCGCATCGGCCGGCGGCGCATCGGGACGGACCGCCTCGCCGCAGTTCCAGGTCTCGCGCCGAACGGCAAAGACCGCGCTGGCGGTGGTCGCCACCTCGCCGCCCTGGCGCAATTCCAGGTGCCAGTGCTGCGTGGAACGATTGGTGCGCGAGGGGCGCGCCTCGATCTCGAACGGCCCCTCGGCAATCGGCCCGGCAAAATTGACCGTCAGCGCGATCGGATCGCCGAGCCGCTGCGGGTGTTGCAGCGCCGCCTGCAGCAACGTCGCGGCCGTGATGCCGCCGAACGGGCCGATCATGTTCCAGTACGCCGGCGTGGTCCGGCCCAGGAAGCGATGCTCGCCGGCAGCCTCCAGCGCGATGGCATCGTCAAAAGCATGGAGTTGGCCGGCGTCGGCCGAAATGGTCTGGGTGGCAGTCATGGCGAGGGGCGGCGAATAGCACGATCGTTCGATGAACTGCCTACACTAGCCGTAGTCAGGCATCTGGTCAACAGCCGCGCCGAGGCTTCGTAGCCGGCGCGGCGTGTTGTGCGGCATCAGCCCTCTGCCCGGCGCCGCAGCGGCAGACTCCAGCCGAGTTGATTGGCGATCACCCCGAGCAGCACCAGCGCCATGCCCACCACCTGCAACGGCCCCAGCACCACGCCAAACACCATCACGTCGATGACGATCGCCACCAGCGGATAGATGAAGGACAGCGTGGCGATCGACACCACGTTCAGCCTCTGGAAAGCGCCATACAGCAGCGTGTACATGATCCCCGTATGGACCAGTCCCAGCGCCAGCAACGCGGCCCAGGTGCCGCCCTGGTAGCTGCCGGCGGCGGGATGGGCCAGCGGCGCCAGCATCAGCACACCGAGCACCATCTGCAGCCCGGCGATCTGGCCGGGCGGGATCCCCTGCAGCCGGCGCGTGGCCATCGTCGTCACCGCGTACAGCAGCGCGGCCAGCAACGCGAGGCCGATGCCGGCCAGCATGGCCGTGCCAGTGGCGCCGTGCTCAAGCCCGGTGATCAGCATCACGCCGGCAAAGGCCAGCAGCAGCCATGGCAGCCGCGCGAACGGGAACGGCTCGCGCTGCATCGCCGAGGTCAGCAGCAACAGGAAGAACGGCTGGGTGTGATAGACCACCGTGGCAATGGCGATGCCGCTGTAGGCATAGGCCGAGAACAGCGCCAGCCAGTTAAGCACCAGCGTGACACCGCCCAGCACCAGCCAGCCGAGTTGCGCGCGGGTCATGCGCACCCAGCCGCGCTGCAGCGTCAGCACGCCCAGCAGCGCCGCACCGCCGAAGATGCAACGGAAAAAGACCACGTCGAGCGGCGGCTGGCCGCTGGTGACCACGAACCAGCCGATGGTGCCGGACAGCGCCATGGCCGCGACCATGCGCCAGGCGCCGCCGGGTAAGGGTTGTGGGGAAGGCATGAGGGACTCCGGTCATTCAATGGCCGCATTGTTCCACTACGCCATCCACTCAACAATCCTGCTTCAGCTCAATTACTATTTGAGTTCAAGTCAAAGACTGGAGCCGAAACATGTCGGATACACCACTCAATGCGATGGCTGTCTTTGCGCGTGTGGTCGAGTGCGGCAGTTTCTCGGCCGCCGCGCAGGACCTCGGCATGACGCCCTCGGGGGTGAGCCGCCACGTGTCGCGGCTTGAAGCGGCGCTGGGCGCCAGCCTGCTGCAGCGGACCACACGCGCCTTCGCGCTGACCGAGTTGGGCCAGTCGGTCTATGCCGCCTGCGCGCGCATGACCGCCGCCGCGCGCGAGGTCACGGCGCTGGCCGGCGAGCACGGCGGCACACCGCACGGCGTGCTGCGCGTGAGCGCGCCGGTCTCGTTCGGGCAGGCCTGGCTGGCGCCACGGCTGCCGGCGCTGTTGGAAAAATATCCGGGGCTGGATCTGCAGCTCACGCTGGCCGACCGCATGATCGACCTGGTCGAGGAGGGCCTGGACGTGGCCGTGCGCATCGCGCGCGAACTGGCGCCGGGGCTGGCCGCGCGGCCGCTGCGCGAAGTGCGCTATCGCTTGGTGGCTTCGCCGCGCCATCTGGCGCGCCACGGCACGCCGGCCACGCCGGGCGAGCTGGCGGCCGCGCGCTGCCTGTATCTGGGCTACGGCAACTTCGGCGAGCGCTGGACACTACGCCACTGCGCCGGTGGCGAGACCGTGGTGGTGCGCATTCCACCGCGCCTGACGCTGAACAACAGCCTGGCGATCATGACCATGGTGGAGCGCGACGCCGGCATCGGGCTGGTGCCGGATTTCTCGCTGGGCAACGCGCTGGACAATGGCCGGGTGGTCACGGTGCTGCCGGACTGGGACATCCTCGAACCGTACATCGGCACGGCCTACGCGGTCTATACGCCGACGCGGCACGTGCCACCCAAGGTGCGCGCGTTTGTCGACCACCTGGCCGCCACGACAAGCGACGCGCCCACCTGATCAGTCGGGCGCCGGGCCCAGGATCCGCCGCAGCAGCCACAGCATGGCCTCGCGGGTGCGCGCGGCATCGGCACCGGCCTCGATCTCCAGCGCCGCGCGGTCGAACGCCGCCGACAACAACGGCGCCAGCGCGTGCAACGGCACCTCGCCACGCTGGCCCACGCCAGCGGCGTCGAGCCCCTCGCGCAACGTGCGGGCGGCGTTGGCCTCGTCCAGCGCCAGTGTTTCGCCCAGCCCCAGCGCCGCCGGGCCCTCCACCAGCAACAGCCGCGTGCGACCCGGTACGGTCATCGCATCCAGGTAGGCCTGCGCGCCGGCGATCAGCGCGTCGGCACCCTCCAGCCCGGCTGGCGTGGCCGCCTCGATCCCGGCGGCGACCGCCGCGGCTTCGTCGGCCAGCACATGCCGGAACAGGTCGCGCTTGTCCGTGAAATGGTGGTACAGCGCGCCGCGCGTGATGCCGGCGGCGGCGCAGACGTCGGGCGTGGACGTCTCGCCGTAGCCACGCTCAACGAACAGCGTGCGCGCCGCATCGAGCAGCGCCTGCCGAGTTGCCTCGGTACGTTCGCGATTGGATCGGGCCACGCAATCTCTCCTTGCATACATGCAGCCTGTATCTTAATATCAATTTACATACATGCTGTATGTATTAAGGAAGAGAGATATCGTGAAAGTCACCAGCTATTACCCGGTCCTCATGACCGGCGATGTTGCCGGCACCGCCGCGTTTTACCAGCGCCACTTCGGCTTCGTGCCCTTGTTCACCAGCGACTGGTATGTGCACCTGCAACTGGCGGCCGACGCCTCGGTCAACCTCGCCGTGCTGGACGGCAACCACGAGACCATCCCCGCCCCGGCGCGCGGCCAGGGCGCGAAGGGTCTGCTGCTGAACTTTGAAGTGGAAGACCCGGATGCGGTCCATGCGCGCCTGCGCTCGGCCGGGCTGCCGATTCTGCTGCCGCTGCGCGACGAGGCGTTCGGGCAGCGGCACTTCATCACCGCCGATCCCAACGGCGTGCTGATCGACATCATCAAGCCGATTCCGCCGTCCGGCGACTACGCCGCGCAATATGAGGCCGGGGCGCTGCCGCAATGAGGCACGCGCCGTCCGCCTTGCTCCGTCAGGCGGCGCAGACCCGATACACCGCCAGGCTGCCGCGCCAGTTGAGGCCCCAGTTCACGGTGATGCCTTCGTGCATCACCACGCGGTCGAGCACGCGCAGGCCGACCTTGGGCGCCAGCGCCTCGAAGTCGGAGATGGTCAGCACGCGCACGTTCGGCGTGTTGTACCACTGGTAAGGCAGCGACTCCGACACCGGCATGCGGCCACGGAACACCGACAACCGGTGCGGCCAGTAGCCGAAGTTCGGGAACGAGACGATGCATTCGCGCCCGACCCGCAGCGTGTCGCGCAGCACCTGCGCGGTGTTGTGGATGGTCTGCAGCGTCTGCGACAGGATCACCGTGTCGAAGCTCTTGTCCTCGAACAGCGCCAGCCCGCCCTCCAGGTTCTGCTGGATCACGTGCACGCCCTTCTGCGCGCACGCCAGCACGCCCTCGTCGCGGATCTCGATGCCGTAGGCTTGCACGTCCAGCTCGTCCTGCAGCACGCGCAGCAGGCTGCCGTCGCCGCAGCCGAGGTCGAGCACGGTGGAGCTGGGCTCGATCCATCGCGCGATGGCGCGAAAGTCCGGGCGCAGTGCCAGGATGTTGGGGTTCGCTGCGGCATTCATGCGCCGATCTCCTCCGCAATGCGGTCGTAGTAGGCACGCATCAGGTCGTGATAGCGCGGGTCGTCGAGCAGGAAGGCATCGTGCCCGTGTGGGGCATCGATCTCGGCGTAGGAAATCGGCCGCTTGTTGTCCAGCAGCGCCTTGACCAGTTCGCGGCTGCGATTGGGCGCGAAGCGCCAGTCGGTCGTGAAGCTCGCCACCAAGAAGCTTGCCTTCGTCTGCGCCATCGCGCGCGTCAGGTCGCCGCCGAAGGCCAGCGCGGGATCGAAATAGTCCAGCGCACGCGTGATCAGCAGGTAGGTGTTGGCGTCGAAGTATTCGGCGAACTTGTCGCCCTGGTAGCGCAGGTAGCTCTCCACCTGGAACTCGACGTCGAACGAGAAGCGGATGTCTTCCGTCTTCAGTTCGCGACCGAATTTTTCCGCCATGTCCTCGTCGGACAGGTAGGTGATATGGCCGATCATGCGCGCCACCCGCAACCCGCGCTTGGGCTTGACGCCATGCGCGTAGTAGTTTCCGCCGTGGAAATCGGGGTCCGACAAAATAGCGCTGCGCGCCACCTCGTTGAACGCGATGTTCTGCGCCGACAGCTTGGGCGTGGAGGCCACCACGATGCAGTGCCGCAGCCGATCCGGGTACATCAGGCTCCAGGCCAGCGCCTGCATGCCGCCGAGGCTGCCGCCCATCACCGCCGCGAACTGCGCGATGCCGAACGCGTCGGCCACGCGCGCCTGTGCGTTGACCCAGTCCTCCACCGTCACCACCGGAAACGCCGCGCCATACGGTTGCCCGGTGGCCGGGTTGACGCTCATCGGGCCGGTCGAGCCGAAGCACGAGCCGAGGTTGTTCACCCCGATCACGAAGAAGCGGTTGGTGTCGAGCGGTTTGCCGGGCCCTACCATGTTGTCCCACCAACCCACGTCGCGCGGATCGTCCGCGTAGGTGCCGGCCACGTGGTGCGACGCGTTGAGCGCGTGGCACACCAGCACGGCGTTGGAGCGGTCGGCGTTGAGCGTGCCGTAGGTTTCGACCATCAGGTCGTAGTCGGCAAGCGACGAGCCATTGCGCAGCTTCAGCGGCTCGGCGAAGTGCATCCGCTGGGGCGTCACGACACCGACCGAGCCGGTCGGCAGGTCCAGCACAGCGGGAGGCGGAGCGATATCTGTCATGGATCCGGCCCGCCGCCAGACGTGCAGCGCGCGTCTGGCAAACAGGCATAAAAAAGCCCGACCGGCAATGCGTGTGAAGCGTCGCAGCCAAGTCGGGCATTCGCGGTTTCCCGCGTGTCGGCGCCGCACATCCATGCACATTGCGAGGCACCGACCCAACCTCTTTAGCCGCATTTATATTGGCAGACAGAAGGAATTCAGGATTCCGTCCGGTTGCCTCGCGCCCGCAAGCCAGTCATCAAATCGGCGCGATCCGCATATTATAGTGCAATCCGTCCGGCGCGCCACCGGCCCCGGCCAGCAGTAGACACCCGCGCCGCAAACCCGACGCAGCAAGATGAAGACTCCGAGCATTCTCGTCATCGAAGACGAATCCGCCATCGCGGACACCATCCTTTACGCGCTCTTCACCGAGGGCATGGCGGTCGAACACTGCGCGCTCGGCGGCGAAGGGCTGGCGCGGCTGCGCGCGCGGCCGCGCGACCTGGTGATCCTCGACGTAGGCCTGCCGGACATCAACGGCTTCGAGGTCTGCCGCACGCTGCGCACGTTCAGCGACGTGCCGGTGATCTTCCTGACCGCCCGGCACGAAGAGATCGACCGCATCGTCGGCCTGGAAATCGGCGCCGACGACTACATCGTCAAACCGTTCTCGCCGCGCGAGCTGGCCGCGCGCGTGCGCGTGATCCTGCGCCGCGCCGGCGGTCGCGGCACGCCCGATGCCGCCGTCCCGGCCCCCGCGCCCCCTGCTTCGTCCGCGCCATCAGCATTCACGCACGATGCCGACGGCGCCCGCCTTGCCTACCACGGCCAGTGGCTCGACCTCACGCGCTATGAGTACCGGCTGCTGGCGCTGCTGCTGCGCCACCCAGGCCGCATCTACTCGCGCGCGCAGCTGATGGAACTGGTATGGAACGACGCCGCGGACAGCATCGACCGCACCGTCGATACCCATGTGAAGACCGTGCGGGCCAAGCTGCGCGCGATCGATGCCGGGGGCGACCCGATCCGCACGCATCGCGGCATGGGCTATTCGCTCGAACACTGAGCGCGGGCGCCCATGCACATCGGTCTTCGCATCTTCTTCGGCTTCTTCCTGATCGTCGGTCTGGCCGCCTTCCTCACGCTGCGCGTGTTCGTGCAGGAGGTCAAACCCGGCGTGCGCCAGGCGATGGAAGACACGCTGGTCGACACCGCCAACGTGCTGGCGGTGCTGGCCGCGCCGGACATGAAGAGCGGCCGCATCGCCAACGGCGACTTCGCGCGCCGGCTGGCCCGGCTGCGCGAGGCACCGGTCGAGGCCAGCGTCTGGGGCTTGTCAAAAAGCGAGATCGGCTATCGCGTCTACATCACCGATGCCCAGGGCATCGTGCGCTTCGACACGGCCGGCACGGCGGTGGGCGCCGACTACTCGCGCTGGAACGACGTCTACCTGACGCTGCACGGCAAGTACGGCGCGCGCAGCACGCGCGCCATCGATGGCGACGACAGCAGCACTGTGATGCACGTGGCCGCGCCGATCCGCGATGGCGACCGCATCATCGGCTCGCTGACCGTGGCCAAGCCCAATCTGACGATGGCGCCGTTCATCGAGCGCAGCCAGCGCAAGATCCTGCTGCATGGCCTGCTGCTGATGGGCGGCGCGTTCGTGATCGGCATCGGCTGCACGCTGTGGCTTGTGCACGGCCTGCGCAAGCTGCAGCGCTACGCGCGCGCGGTGGCGGCGGGCGAGCGAGCGGAAATGCCGCTGCAGGGCGCAAGCGAGCTGGCCGAGCTGGGCCGCGCGGTGGAGACCATGCGCCTGCGCCTGGAAGACAAACAGTACGTCGAGCACTACATCCACACGCTCACGCACGAGATGAAGAGTCCGCTGGCGGCCATCGGCGGCGCCGCCGAGCTGCTGCAAGAAGACATGCCGGCGGCCGACCGCGGGCGCTTCGTCGCCAACATCCGCCGCCAGACGCAGCGGCTGGAGCAGATGATCCGCAAGCTGCTCGCGCTGGCCGACGTGGAGCAGCGCCAGAGCCTGGAGACGCGCGAGTCCGTCGCGCTCGAACCCATGCTGCGCCAGTTGCTGCGCGAACTGGAGCCGCGCGCCCGACAGCGCGCGCTGACCCTGACGTTGGCCCCACTGCCGGCCGGGCCGGACAGCCTCGCCGTGCAAGGCGACCCGTTCCTGCTGCGGCAGGCATTGGTCAACCTGCTGGAGAACGCGCTGGACTTCGCGCCGCCCGGCAGCACCGTGGAGGTCGCCGTGGCGCGGCCCGTCGATGGCGAGACCAGCCGAATCCAGATCGACGTCGCCGACCGCGGCCCCGGCATTCCCGACTACGCGATGCCGCGCCTGTTCGAGCGCTTCTACTCGCTGCCTCGGCCCGGTGGTCAGGACAAGAGCACGGGCCTGGGGCTGTGCTTCGTGCGCGAGGTGGCCACGCTGCACCACGGCAGCATCGCGCTGGCCAACCGCGACGGCGGCGGCACGCTGGCCACGCTGACCCTGCCCGCCGGGGGCTGACGCACTTCACACCGGCTTCACAAAGGCTTCGCCGTCCGCGCACATGGCCGGCCTACGCTGGAGGCACTGTCACTCCATGCGAGCCACCATGAACAAAGCCCTGTTGTACAAGTCCCTGATCACCGGGTTCCTGGTCCTGCTGATCCTGATCCCGCTGCAAATGGTTGGCGGCCTCGTCCACGAGCGGGCCAGCTACCGCCAGGAGGCCGAGCAAAGTATCTGGAAGAGCTACGCCGGCCCGCAAACCCTGACGGGGCCAATCGTCGTGCTGCCGTACAAGGAAATCACGGCCGTGGCCGACACCGCCTCCAGCGCCTCAAAGGGCAAGGGGACACCGCGCACGGTGCTGAACGTCGCCGACAAGCAGTTGCTGGTGTTTCCGAAGACACTGCGTGTCAACGCCGCCGTCACGCCAAGCGAGCGCTATCGCGGCATCCACAAGACGCTCGTCTACGAGATGCAGAGCCGCTGGGAGGGCACGATTGCGCTGCCGGACTGGCAGGACCCCAAGACGCAGAAGGACCTGGAACGGTCGCCGGGACACCTGCGCTTCGAGCCGGGCCAGCCCTACGTCGTGCTCGGCGTTGCCGATACGCGCGGCCTGACGTCGGCGCCGGTGCTGGAGCTCGACGGCAAGCGGCTGACGCTGGAACAGGGAACGTCGCTCGCCGCCGTGCCGCACGGACTGCACGCCGCCGTCGATCTGCCGCGTCAGGCCAAACCCGGCGCCGAACGCGTGGTGCCGTTCTCGCTGACGCTGCCGCTGCTGGGCGCGCAGTCGCTCGCCTTCACGCCGGTGGCGGACGAGAACGATATCTCGATCAACTCGCCGTGGCCGCATCCGAGCTTTGACGGCGACTTCCTGCCGCGCACGCGCACCGTGGACGCGACGGGCTTTCGCGGCAACTGGAAGGTCACGGCATACAACACCAATGCGCGCAACCAGTTGGCGATTGGGAGCAGCGTTGCGAGCGGCCTCGACACGATCTCCGTCAAGCTGATCGACCCCGTCAATGTCTACCTGCAGACCGAGCGCGCCGTGAAGTACGGCCTGCTGTTCGTGCTGCTGACCTTCGCGGGCTTCTTCATGTTCGAGCTGGTGAAGCGGCTGCGCATCCACCCGATCCAGTATCTGCTGGTGGGGCTCGCGCTCGCGCTGTTCTTCCTGCTGTTGCTGAGTCTGTCCGAGCACGTTGCGTTCTGGCAGGCGTACCTTGCGGCCAGCGCCGCGTGCATCGGGCTGCTGGGCTTCTACCTGTCCTTTGTGCTGCAAAGCTGGAAGCGTGGATTCGCGTTCGCGACGCTGCTTGCCGCGCTGTACGGGGTGCTCTACGGCCTGCTGCTGTCCGAGGACAATGCGCTGATGCTCGGTTCGGTACTGCTGTTCGTGATTCTGACCGCCATCATGGTGCTGACGCGCCGCATCGACTGGTACGCGGCGGGCGCCGCCTGGCAGCCGCTGCGCGGCAAGGCCGAGGATGGCGCGGGCGGCGGCATGCCGGCCACCGGGGCCTGACGCCGCGCCCCGAGGGAAAGAACGCCATGCCCACCTATCTCCATTGCGCGCCGCCGGTGGCCCTGGCGGCCGCCCTCGGCCGGCGCCGGG
>JACXTT010004544.1_pt1 | contig 20573 bp, 16 predicted proteins | sample 9270951 | NCBI WGS metagenome assembly JACXTT01 (sample SAMN15532306, study PRJNA645909) | rock metagenome | isolation source: weathered quartz diorite | place: Puerto Rico | collected 2017-06-21
CCCACAGGGCGCGCCCTCCAGAGGCCCGCAACCTGGGCTGGCAATTCAGCGAACGCTTGCGGGCTCCTACTTCTGGTCTCGTTGGGAAGCAAGGCTAAAGGATGGCAGCCGCGTTGGCTTGCCTGCCAATGACTGCGCTCGGACGAATGGCCGCAAGAGGCCGGCCGCATCCTCTGGGCCTGGATGGACACCGGCCTGGATGGGATGATCGTCGATGCACCTCAGTTCTATCCTGGGCTCGACTGGCAGAAGGTCAACCGATTCATTACTTGGGTGATCTCCAAGTCCCCCAACGTGATGATCCAGCCGGAGGGCGGGCACGGAGTGGGCTGGATCACCCGCAGAAACGATTTGGCGGCGTTCACGCCCGGTTCTGGCTGAGATAGAAATCGACCGTCTGAGCTGCCTTATCGACGGCGCGGTACAGGTACACCCATTGTCCGTGAACCTTTAATATAGGTCTCGTCCATCCTCCACGATCCGCCGACCGGCCGAGCGTAGCGCCACCAGCGTTTTTCGAATTCTGGAAGGTAGCGCTGCACCCACTGCAGGATTGTGGTATGGGTCACGGAGCCCCCCGATCCGCCATCATGATCACCAGATCCTGTAAGCTTAGTTTGAAGCTCGTGTACCAGCTCACGGACAAAAGGTGATCTGTCGGTCGAAGTGCCGTCCTTTGAACACATCTTCGATCGGGACAAACCGTTGCATCCTTTCATCATCGCCTGCCACTCACACGTTTGCACCAGAGCCAGTCTTCGCTGTCCATCATCACTGCCCGGGCAAGAGCCTAGCGTGCCCGGTTCTCAGGCGTTTCCTGCTTTAGCCGTTCGAAGGAGCTGTATTCACTCTCCGCCTTGGCGGCATTTCCCATTTTTCGATAGATCCTGCCGAGCGCATAATGCGGCTGCGCGTAGGTCTCGTCGATCGCCGCCGCCTGCTCCAGTTCCCTGATGGCATCGGTGTTGCGGCCGTACTGCTCCAGTAGGACACCAAGCTGGTAGTGTGCACGCGCAAACTTAGAATCAATCCGGAGTGATTCGGCCAGGGCCGTCTTAGCCTCGTCGCGCCGGTCGAGCTTGAGGAGTAGCGTCCCGAGATTCAGAGGCGGCCACGGAGACGGCGCCGCTGCGGTGCGGTTCAGTTCGACAGCGCGCTCATAGCTCTCAATTGCGTCATCCATTTTCCCCAAGGCTTCATAGCACAGCCCCAGATTGTCGTATGCTTTCATGAAAGCCGGATCGGCCGCGACGACCTTTTCGAACTTCGCGAGAGCATCCTCAAACCGCCGCGCGTCGTAATCCAGCCGCGCCAGCCAGTACAAATAGACCGAATTCGTGGGGTTCTTCCGACTCAGGCTTTCCAGCTCAGGCCAAGCCCAATCCCGGTGTTTCATGACTACGTACGCCATCGCTAGTGTGAAGCGGCTTTGATCATCGAGAGGAGCGATTTTCTCCGCCTTCTTTAATGCAATCGCGGTGTTGAGATACTTTGCATCGAGAAAGAACACGCTGGCCGCAAGTGTCAGCAATTGTGCCGAACGCGGATTCCGGTCGATCTCTCGAACCAGGATTTGTTCAGCCTTGAGGTAATCGCGCGTTTGAATCGCGAGCTCCACTTGCCTGTGCAGACTCGGATTGAGCGGCGTCTTGAACGCGCTCAGTCTCGGCTCGAGCGTGGGCACGTCGGGCGATGGTTCCTGCGCGGCCAGCAACGCGGCTAAGCAGATAAACGAAAGAACCCTCATGGCTGCATGCTGTAGATCTTGCGCCTGACCCATCAGTACGGCCGGATCTCGATGGTACGCCACAGCAGTTGCTCGTATTCGCTGCGTTTCTTTTTAATGTCTTCAAAGCGCGCCTGCTGTGCGTTCGCCCGGGGATCTTTCGTCCTTTGATAAAGGATCAGCAAATTGGCGTTCACCCGGAAACTTTCCGGATCGAGCGCAGCCGCTCGCTCCAGTTCGCGTCGCGCTTTCTCGTAATGCTGCAGCCGGATGTGCACGTGCGCCAGCTCTGCCAGTGCGTCTGCAAACTTCGGATTCCGGGCGACAGCCTGTTGGAGCTCGCTTTCGGCTGTCGTCAAGTCCTCCTCCTGCTTGGCTATTCGCCCCAAAAAATAGTGGACCCCCGCGGTGGTTTCCTTTCGGTCTGCCACCGCGCCGAGCTCTTTGCGCGCGGCATTATAGTTTCCCGTGTGAAAGTACGCTGCTCCGAGCGCGAACCGCCCCTGCGGATCATCGGGCTTGCGCTGGATGTACTTCTCGAAATGCGGCACGGCCTCGCCTGGATTCGGGCCCTGCATGGCCACGGTACCCAGCGCGTAGTTGTAATAGGCATTCTCGGGATCGAGGCGCACGGCTTCATCGAGCGACTTCCGCGCCTCCAGCGGTAGGTTCATCTCCACGCAAACCATACCGAAGAAATAGTGTACGGCGGCCCGGCTCGGATCCAGATCGCGAGCGTGGGCCAGGTAGCCCAGCGCGCCTTGGCGGTCCTGCTGCTGGTATGCGATACGCGCCAGTTCGGAAAGTGTATCAACCGCTGGGGCGCCGTCCCGCACCGCGCGTTCCAGCGTCTCTCTCGCGTGGGTTGACTGGCCCGCATGCCCGTAGAGCACCCCCAGGTGCGCCAGCTGTGCGCCGGATGCCAGCTTCCTCTGGTCCAAGCCCTCTAGCAGTTTGATCGCGAGGGTCTCATCGTGCGCTTCGACGACTGGCAACGCAATCAGGACATCCGATTCCCTTAGCTCCGGAGTCCCCAGCAGTTCATCCGTGGCTTCGAAGGCGGCAGGTGTGCGGCCCGACCCGGCATAGTCCGCGCAAATGACAGCCAGCGCTTGGGGGCGGCTCCGAGCTTCCCCAGGCAGCCGCTTCAGTCGTTCGAGTGACGCCTGAAAGGAGCCTCTCAGCTCCAGAAGCAGCGCCGATTGATAGAGGGCCTCGGCATTGCCGGGGTCGTAACGCAGGATCTTCTCATAGACCGCGAGCCCTTTACGCAATGCGTCCGGGTCCTTGCCGGGGTTCTCCTGATACAGCCGCCCCAGGTTGAGCAGGGCTCCCACAAAGTCCGGCGCCCGCTCCAGCGCCTTTTTGAAATTCGATTCTGCGGCGGCATAGTCACTCTGCTGAGCCGCCACAACGCCTTGCAGGTTGTAGAGCACCGGTTCGTCGGGAAAGGCTGCAATCGCGCTCTCCAACTCCTTGTTCGCGGAATCCAGATCGCCCTGCTCGACGATCTGTTGCAGCCTGAGCAATAACTCCCGAGGCGCCGGTGAGGTGGCTGCATACACCGCCGTCAGGAAGAGCAGGCAAGCTGAATGGGACAGGCGTTTCGGACGAGGCACCGGAATCTCTGAGAATCTCAGTTTACGAACTGATTCAAATCGTTGATCTGGCGCATTATACCTCGTCATCTCGAATTGACGGGGCCGAGTTCCTTCTGCGGGCCGGTGCCAGCATGCGGGCCAGAGCGATTTTTCGAATTTTCCGGTTGACAGACCCCACACCTTGGTTTATAGATTAATACTATCATGACAGGACTATAGTCTCTGGGGTCTTTGAGTATTTGCTCGGAGAAGGGCATTTTGGCAGGAATGCGGCCCAGATCATTAGGTTAAGGCCAGAAAAAGGAGAGGGAAAATGTGCTCTAGCTTTTCACGACTAACAGGCTACCTCTGGGTGTTGTTTTTGATAGTGCCGAGACCGGGTATCGGGCAAAGTCTTAACGCCTCGATCGGCGGTTTGGTGACAGACCCCAGTGGCGCCGTCATTCCAAGTGCAACGTGCACGCTGAAATCCGTCGCGACAAAGGCGGTAATCAAGGTCACTACGAGTTCCGATGGGCTCTATCGTTTCGGGAATCTGCTGCAGGGCGTCTATGATCTTGAAGTTGACGCGCAGGGATTTCAGTCATATGTGCAGCGGGGCATCTCTGTCAATATTAACGACCGGGTGACGGTTAACGTGACGATGCCAGTTGGATCGACCGCGCAAGCCGTAGACGTGACGGCGAACGCCTCCCCTTTGAATTTTGAGGATGCGACGCAGCAAGCCACAATTACGCCGGATGTTCTCGCGCGCCTTCCGCTGGAGATCGCTGGCTCGTCCCGTTCAGCCGCGGCTTTCGTGGTTTTGATGCCGGGTGTGAGCACGGGCGCGACTGGGGACCCGTTCAATGCAAGAATCAACGGCGGAATGCAGCTCGGTGGTGAGGCCACCCTGGATGGAGCCTCTGTCCAGGAAGGCATCATGGGCCAGAGTGGGATGAATGCGATCCATGGCGATTACCCCTTGTCCCCGGAGGCTGTGAGCGAAGTCAACGTCTTGATCTCGAACTACAGTCCGCAGTACGGTTCGAGCGATTCAGGGGTTATTAATCTGGTGACAAAGTCGGGCACGGATCGATTCCACGGCGACCTGCGCGAGTTCCTTCGCAACACCGTCCTCAACGCTCGTCAGTGGGGTGTGCCTAACAGACCTAATGATATTGAAAACCAGTTCGGCGGCAGCATCGGCGGGCCGGTCAAAATCCCCGGAGTCCAGTCGAACCGCAACAAGACCTATTTCTTCTTTAATTTCGAGCGTTTTACGGTTCGAGGCGGCAACAAATTTCCCGTTCTGAGTATTCCTTCAATGAAGGAACGTGCGGGTGATTTCAGCGATTGGCGGGACGCCCTTGGTAATCTGATTCCGATCTACGATCCCGCTACATCTAAGGTCGATCCCGCTACCGGCCAGATCTCACGGCAGCAGTTCATGGGCTGCGACGGCAATACTCCGAATGTGATTTGCCCGTCAGATCCCCGCCTGCAAAACTCGCTTGCTAAACAGTGGCTGCAACATCTTCCCACCCCTACCTTCCCGGGGCCCCTGAACAATTATGTTTCCCCAGTTCCCATACCAGAAATAGCAGGCGCCGGAACGGATCACCGGCAGAATTTCGACATTCGATTCGATGACAACCTGGGAAGTAAGGATCACATTGCGGTGACGTTGCACTATCACGACACGGTGTTTGCGAATGTCACCAATTTGCCTCGCATAATCAGCAGCGACATCTACCTTCTCCCCGATGGCGGCGAGATTGGTCCCTGGTCCAATCGCCTCAACTGGGACCACACCTTTGCTCCAAATTTATTGAACAGCTTCACCTACGGTTATATGGACATGCGGGGCAGCGAAATCGCCGTCGATGCGCAATATGCCAATCAGGTGCCCCAGATTCCAGGCGTTGCTTCACACGCTCAGCCTCCGTCCATTAACTTTTCGGACGGTTTCCAATCAATGGGCTCGTTCGACCGGCATCACGAGTCCCGCCCAACGAGTGTAATCAACGACCTGCTGACATGGAACCGCGGACGCCACACCTTGAAGTTGGGAGGAGAGATCCGGAAGCTGCAAAATAATCTCACCAACGATTACAACGAATCAGGAACATTCGGCTTCAACGACACCGAAACGGGCCTGCTCGGTATCAACAGCGGTAACCCTATAGCCAGCTTCCTGCTTGGGGCTGTCGACAACGCCAACGCAACTTTTAATACCCAAACAACCACCTACGCGCGGGGATCCTATTGGGCTCTTTTTGCCGGCGACACCTGGAAGGCGAGCAGCAAGTTGAGCATTGATTTCGGTCTGCGCTGGGATGTTGGCACGCCTGCTACGGAGAGGTTCAACCACGCCTCTTTTCTGGATCCATACGGCCCTAACCCAGGTGCGGGCGGGCGTCCTGGACGGCTGGCGTTCGCGGGATCGGGAGGCCAAGGGTTGAAGTATGGGTCTGCTGGTTTTCCCCGGAATGCTCCTGAGCACACTTGGTACGGGGGGTATGCACCGCGCCTTGGCATTGCGTACGCCGTGAATCCAAAAACCGTCGTTCGTACCGGGTACGGCATTTTCATAAACCAGGCATTCTATCCCGGATGGAACAGTGGACTTGCTTTGGATGGCTTCAGCTCTACCCCTTCATTTGGGAGTTCAAATGGGGGATTGACACCCGCTTTCCTCCTCCAGCAGGGCTTCCCTCAGACATTTCAGCGGCCGCCCTTCATTGATAGTTCTTTCCTGAATGGTCAGTACGGTCCGATCTATAGACCCTTCGACGCCAATCGTCGCTCCTACGGACAACAGTGGAATTTGACCGTGGAACGGCAATTTACTGGTAGTCTGCACATGAGTGCTGCATACGTGGGTAGTAAAGGTACACGTCTCCCTTCGAACACGATTCCCCTTAACGCTCTGAATCCCAAATACCTGTCGATGGGCCAGGCACTCTACGACCAATTTCAGCCCGGGCAGACGGTACTGGACGGTGTCTCAATTCCCTATAACGGATGGGTGGAACAAATGCAAGCGTGCGCGCCCACCGTTGCCCAAGCCTTAGTGCCATACCCGCAATATTGTGGAGGACTCCAGGGTGTTAACGAGAATGCGGGCAATTCCACATACCACTCTCTCCAAGTGAAAGCCGAACACCGTCTATCGCACGGCCTCTGGTTGCTGACCTCCTACACGTTTTCCAAGCTGATTACGGACGCCGACACGACTCAATCGGTCAGTTTCCAGGGCTACTTGCAAGGTGTGATCTCCCCATTCGAACGACAGCGCAATAAGTCGCTTTCAGCCATGGATACGCCTCACAACCTGGCATTCTCATTAATGTATGAGTTACCAATCGGCAGGGGAAAGCCGTTTCTGAACAATGCAGGAGTGATTGACAAGCTTGTTGGGGGTTGGCAAATGGTCAGCATCTTCCGAGCTACCTCGGGTATGCCTTACTATTTCCGGTCTAGCTTCTGCAACGTTCCCTCCCAATTCCAGGTGGCCTGCATTCCGGCAGTTTTACCCGGGGCAAAGCCATTTCTCCAAGACCCTGCGCACTTTAATCCAGACAAAGGGCCGCTTTTCAACCTGGCGGCGTTCGAAAGCGTTAACAACTTCAATTTCTATTTCGGGCAGGGTCCTCGGGTGTCGAACCTGCGAGGTCCCGGCTTCCACAATGAAGACCTGAGCCTGATCAAGAACACGCGCGTCAACGACCGGGTCGGCGTGCAGTTTCGGGCCGAGTTCTTTAACGTTTTCAACTGGCACATCTTCACTTCTACCGGATACTGGGGTGGTCAGCTGCCATTCGACGCGGATGTCTCCAGCCCGACATTTGGCCAGTGGACCGGAGGCGTGAGCAACCCGCGAAGCATTCAGCTCGGCTTGCAAATATTATTCTAAACCCGTGCCCTTGCATCTGTGGATGGTGCTGTCGACTGGTACGTGGAAGAGAGATCGCAGACCCTTTTCCAATTTGAGGATGGGTCGGCGACGGAGACTCCTTGCAACGGTGACGTTGTTAACGTTGCCCGTGTGTGTCCTGGCAGACTGGACGACTTTTGGTCACGATCCGCAACGATCGGGTTGGGCGTTCGAAGAAACTGCGCTGACCCCGGAGACAGTCGGCGGATTGAAGCTGAAGTGGTCCACGCAACTGCCCAATGAATCACTCGCGCTCAACGCCCTGACAGCTCCTCTGGTTGCACGCGACATCGTCACCACAAAAGGCGTGAAGACGCTGGTTTACGTGGCCGGCAGCTCCAACCACGTTTTCGCTCTCGATGCTGCGACCGGTGAAGCAGTGTGGAGCCGAAGGTTCCAGAGCTATGCGAAGTCCCTGGTCGAACCCTTCTACCTCTGCCCGAATGCGATTAACGCCACCCCGGTCGTCTCACGGCATGACAACCTGATTTATGTTCTGGCCTTCGATGGGCGAGTCTACGGCCTGGATCTGGGAAGCGGCGCCATAAAGTTTGGCCCGTTTCAACTCGTTCCTGCTTTTGCCAAGCCCTGGAGTCTCAATTACTACGGCGGCGTACTCTATACGACGACATCCCAAGGCTGCGGAGGAGACCGTTCCGGAATTTACTCGATGGACGTCCGGAATCCCATGCATCATTCCTCACATGAGCTGTTGATTCGGCAGAAATCCGGTGCTGGAATGTGGAGCCGGGGTGGCACCGCTATTGGACGCGGCAGATTATATGTGAGCACCGGCGACGGTGTCTTCAATCCCACGGAAGATGACTATGGAAGCACCTTCCTCACCGTGTCTACTCCTGACCTGGAACTCCTAGGCTACTACACGCCGCGAAATTGGCGCGAGATCAACCGGCTTGACCTCGATTTGCCGTCGGGCGGAATCGTTTGGTTCGCACATGAGAACAAGGATCTGGTAGCGGGCGGCGGCAAGGAAGGAGTAGTGTATCTACTCGATGCCGACAACTTTGGGGGAAAGGATCATCACACCCCGCTGTACGCCACGCCTCGCCTGGGAAACGACGAACAGGAACTGGCGTCCAAGGGGATTTGGGGGTCGCCCGCCGCGTGGACGGATGAAAACGGTGAAACGCGGCTATACATCACGATGTGGGGTGAGGTATCCAGGAATGCCCCGCCGTTTCCCCGGACAAATGGGCCCGCGCCACATGGATCCATCATGGCGCTGAAAGTCGTATCGGACAAGAACTCGAACGGGTTCAAACTCGAGCCGGCATGGATCTCGCCCGACTTCAATTTGCCGGATCCACCGGTGATTGCCAACGGCGTTATCTTTGCATTGGCGACGGGAGAGAACTCGCAACAGAACAAGGACCCGAGCATCCTCCACTACAAAAGCACACAGGACTGGAAGAACAACCTGCTAACGACTGAGGATCGTGGGCGCGGAACCAGCCCAGCGGTGCTGAGGGCTCTGGATGCGCGCACCGGGAAGTTGCTCTACGACAGTGGCGATGCGATCAAGAGCTGGGTACACTTCAGCGGATTGGCAATCGAGGACGGACAGGTGTACGTCGTGGACTACGAATCCCGGCTCTACTGTTTCGGCCTTGCATCCAGCCGGTAAGGAGAGGTTTGAGGCCAGCCTCAAGTTTGTATCCAAGCGGAGAATTGAACTGGAAAGCCAGGAAAGCTAGTCGCGGATGGGCAAGAGGGCTTGACGACCTGGCTTGGGCCGCGATAGATTCGGGTCTAATCCCATCCGCAGAGGGCCACAGTTAGCCCTTACATCAGAATGAAAATCGGCATCGACAGTTATTGCTATCACCGCTTCTTCGGCGAGGTTTACCCGCAGCAAACCGCCCCGCCCAACAATCTTTCGCTTGAACAATTCGTTGCTCGCGCGCGTCAACTTGGGGTCGACGGGGTGTCGCTCGAATCCTGCTTTTTCCCTGATTACTCGAGTGCATATCTCGAATCTGTCAAGAAATTACTCGACGGCTACAAACTCGATCGTGTTTATGCCTGGGGGCATCCGGACGGGCTTGAGGGCGGATCGAATTCTGCCGCATACAACGACATGATCAGCAGCTTCAGTCGTGCTAAACAGATCGGGGCGCGAGTGATGCGCGTGGTCGGCAGCAGCTTGCGCTTCCGTCATGAGCCTCACGAGCCCCAGTTGGAGCGTCTGGCCGCAATGTTCCGCGCTGCCGTCAAGGTCGCAGAGGAGTATGACATCCGGATGGCCGTCGAGAACCATATCGATTTCAATTCAGATGAGATGAAGTGGCTGCTGGACGCGGTCGCCTCGCCCTACCTGGGCATTAACTTCGATACGGGCAACTTCCTGCGGGTTCTCGACGACCCCGTGAAGGGGATGGAGAAACTAGCTGGGCGCGTGTACGCAACTCACATCAAAGATCTCAAGCCTCAGAAGGGCGTGGCCGCGGACGAGTGGTATTTCTTCTCGTCGGTTCCTGTGGGCTGCGGGCTCGTAGACAATCAGCGGCTGGTGCAAATGTTGGCGGATGCCGGGTTCGATGGCGTGCTGGCGGTGGAGACCGACTTTCTACACCCAGACTTTCCCGATGAAGATGCCGCGATCGCGCAGAGCGTCGCCGAGCTGCAGAGGTTGGCAAGCCTGGTCCGTCCGCGCGCTACAACCGCAAAGTAAAGATCCCGCCGAGTTGAACATTACTGGCCATGGTGGCTATCGATCACAGAGAACCGGCGACGAGGAAACCGTGAAGACGCTGAACGTCGCATTGATTGGCTACAAGTTCATGGGCAAGGCGCACAGCCATGCATGGCGCGATGTGTGCCGTTTCTTCGATCCACAAATCGTGCCGGTCTTGAAGGTGGCGTGTGGACGCCACGAAGAGCGGCTGCGCGAGTTCGCGGAACGGTGGGGGTGGGACGAAATCTCCACGGATTGGGGGGAGGTGGTGCGGCGAGGTGATATCGATGTGATCGACATTTCCACACCCACCTATCTGCACCATGATATAGCGATCGCAGCGGCGAAGGCCGGCAAGCATATCTTTTGCGAGAAGCCCTTCGCTATGAATGTGGCAGAGGCACGCCGGATGGCTGAAGCCGCGATCTCGGCGGGCGTGGTCCATTATGTGAACCACAACTACCGGCGCTGTCCCGCGGTGGCTCTGGCTAGACAGTTCATTGAAGCCGGCCGTGTGGGCCGGATTTTCCATTGGCGAGGAGCTTATCTGCAGTCCTGGATCGTCGACCCTTCATTTCCGCTGACCTGGCACCTGCGGAAGGAGACTGCGGGAGCAGGTCCGCAGTACGATTTGAATTCGCACAGTGTCGACCTGGCGCGCTGCCTGGTGGGTGACATCCGCACAATCACTGCAATGACAACCCGCTTCGTCGAGCGGCGTCCGGTAGACTCGGGCGATTCGGGCAAAGCGTTCGACGCCGTTTCCTCGGCCAGCGAACGCGGCGACGTCACGGTGGACGACGCCGCATTCATGCTGGCGCAATTCGAGAATGGGGCGCTCGGTTCGTTCGAATCGAGCCGGTTCGCAACCGGGCGAAAGAACTTCAACTCGTTCGAGATCTATGGCGACCGCGGATCGGTGGCGTTCAACCTCGAACGTATGAATGAGTTGCAGTATTACTCGTTGCAGGACGATTCAGGCACGCAGGGATTCAGAACGATTCAGGCAACTGAGGCGTCGCATCCGTATATGAATCACTGGTGGCCGCCAGGGCACATCATCGGCTACGAACATACGTTCGTCCATGCGGTTGCGGACTTCCTGGAAGCGATCGCGAAGGGCAAACCGATCCGGCCGGACTTCGAAGATGGCTGGAAGGTGATGCAGGTGCTCGAAGCCGGCCTGGAATCCGCTCAATCCGGGCGTGCTGTGGCCATCGCGGATTTGGCGCATTGCTAAATCGGATCGATCCGGAAGTCGAAAACCGTGCCGATGTTTTCGAGATCGGCTGCGTGATGGCCAGCCATCAACAGAGCATGGTGAGATGGTAGCCGGGTCATCAGCCGGTGTCCGCTCGCGATACGAACGATCCCACCGTTCCGGCAATCTGATCCCGGATACTGAGCGTAGCCCTCGAGCCTGCCCTCGGCCGCCGTGAGGCTCTCGAGGGTCGGCCCCAATTTCACGAGGGTGATGGGGCCCGTGGCCATGCGGGCGTCGATGGCCGTCGCGTTGTCGTCGACGATACGGAGCACCTTCGGTCTCAAATTCCATTCGGTGGAAAATGAGACTGGCAGAACGCCCAGGTACCCGCAATGTGCCACCAACACACAATTCTCGCCTTCGGCTATGTCGGGGAAGTTACTGATCCGCTCGTGCTTCAACGCCGCCTGGCCCATCAGGAACGGATACATATTAGTCATCATGATGGGCGCCCTGATCGAGTGGTACAGGATGTACTTGGTGAGCATCGACATCGTGTCGGCTTCACAGCCCCAGATCACGCGGCGCTCTTCGAACAGCAGGTTCCAGGCCAGGCAGGGTGTCGTATCTGAGAAGTGCGATTCGTTGAGGCAGTTGATACCGACGGCCCGCACCGTGGGGTCCTGGTCGAGTTCCTGCTTCACGGCCAGATACATCTTGAGAGCACTGTTAACGGCTCGGGGGGACGTCTCGAGGGTTTTTACCGAAGCGTTGTCGGCGGCCTGCTGTACATCAGCATCCGGCATATTGCGGGCTCGTTCGCCCAACTCTTTGAAGCTCTTTCGCACGATTTCTACGCCGAATTTGTCGAAAATGCGTTGCGAGCATTCATCTTCCCACCAATAAAACCGCTTGAAGATGCTGGCTTGGTGGCCTTCGCCCGGGTTGTCTTGAAATACCAGGAACCGGGTCTGCGTTAACTGGCGCTTTACACCCAGAGCCCGGCACACCGTTTTAGCCTGTTCGAGCGTGTAGGGAGCGATCACCTTCACGCCGCTGCTTTTCAGATAGGTGCAGAGCTCCCAATCCCACATCGACATGGTGCCAAACTCGGAAGTCAGTATCAGTGCTGGAATCGGTAGTTGAAACTCGGCCACTTTTCGGTAGCCCTCGCCGAGCAACTGCGGAAACAAAGCGGCGTCGGCGTCGGCGAGTGGCGAGCCGAGGACGGCCTCGGGGAGGAACTCCGCCTCGTCGCGCAGCAGCTCGCGCAGAGTTATGAGTTGAGCGTCGAAATCGCGGTCGCGTCCGTTCGGGAAAGACACAGGGATGAGGCGAGCCTTCGTCATCGTGAGCCTGCGGGTTGAGCCTCGCCGGGTTCGCCGACAAGCTGCACGTGAAACTTGGCGCGATCCCCGCGATGTTTTGCAATGAAGTACTCGAGGGGAGTGCCGTCCTCTATCAGCCCAATGCTCTTCAACAGCAGGGCAGGGCTGCCCTGCTTTACATCGAGCAGGTATGCGTCGTGGCGGTTTAGCGACACCGCTTCGATCGTCCGAATTCCCCGGGCGATACGCAGTCCGAACTTGCGGGCGAGCAACTCGTAGAGCGACTGATTGCTGAGATCTTCGCGCACCAATGCGGGGCACAGTCTCTCCGGGATAAAGGTAACCACCAGCACTTCGGGTTCGCCATCGAGCGAACGCAAGCGGTCAAGCATGATCACCGGCTCGTCTTCCTTAATACGCAGGGCTTCGCTGACCTCGGCGGTGGCGGGCGTAATCTTGAATTCCAGCACTTTGGTGGAGGGCGTCTGGCCTCTTCCTCGTGCGTCTTCATAGAAGCCGCGAAGGTTCTGCATTAATCCACCTTCGTACTTGGGAAAGGCGATCAAAGTGCGCTTGCCGTTCTGCTTGATGATCAACCCCTTGGTGCCGAGGTCCGCGATGGCCTGGCGGACGACGGTGCGGCTGATTCCCAGGCGATCGCACAACTCCTGCTCGCTGGGCAGGAGCTCGCCGGCTCGCCAACGCCGACTCTCGATCTGCCGCTGGGCAAAAGTGCTCAACTGGAAATAGTACGGAACCGGGCTGTTACGATCGATGATGTGGTCCGCCTCCAACCGGACAGTCACGGCGCCTCCTGGATTGGGGGGCTCATGAAGCGGTGCGGGATGGGGAGGGGAGTGGTCGGAGGACAGGGGTCTCATAGTATCTCCCTATCATCCTACCAGGATAAGAGGCACAGGCCAGCATGAAGAAAAACCAAGTGCAAGCCCAAGCGGTTGACAGAGGGGCCGGGGCGATGATAGCGTAATCCTGTACTTACAGGATAATAGGAAGCTCGTGCTTAAGGACCTGCTAGTCGGCGTCGACCTCGGTACCACCGCCACCAAAGCTGCTCTTTACCGGCTGGACGGAACACTTGTCTCCGAAGCTCGTGTCGAAGTACCGCTCACCCGCCCCGCACCGGGCCATGTCGAGCAGGATACTGGGGACTTTTACCGGTCCGCCGCCGTCGCCGTGCGTCGTTGTCTGGCGACCTGCAATGCCGATTCCGGGCTGATCGCTGGAATCGCGTTCGACAGCCAAATGGCTGGTGTAGGGGCCGTGGACGAGCAGTTTCAGCCGGTTATGCCGTTCGATTCCTGGCTTGACATGCGCTGCCGACCGTATATCGATCAACTCCAGCGGACGGCTGCCGCGCGCATCACGGAGCTCACGGGATGTGCGCCAACCTGCGATCACGGGCCGAAGATGATGTGGTGGAATTATGAGCGGCCCGAAATCGCGCGTCGCGTCGCGAAGTGGATCATGCCAGCGGCGTATGTCGCCGGACGAATGGCGGGAATCCGTGTTGCCGACGCGTTCATGGACTACACCTTTCTGCATTTCACGGCCTTAGCCGATGCGCGATCCGGTGCCTGGTCGGACGAACTCTGTGGCTTGCTGGGCATCCGAAAGGAACAACTGCCTTCTATTGTCGAACCGTGGCGGCAGGTGGGAGAAGTCGGCGACCAGGCGGCAGCCGATTTCGGTCTGCCGGTAGGACTGCCGATCGCGGCAGGAGCCGGGGACACGGCAGCGGGAGCGCTTGGCGCCGGCGCCGTTACGCCGGGCATCCTGCTGGATACCGCGGGCACCGCAGCGGTGCTGGCCGCCTGCACGAGCCGGTTTTGCGCCGATGTGGGCCACGGTGCACTGATCGTCATGCGCTCGGTGGTTGAGGGCGTCTGGAATCCGCTAGCGTACATTGCTGGTGGAGTTCTGCTAATACCCTGGTTTCGTGAGACGTTTCTGAGCGGAGATAGCGGCGAGCCGGATGAGGTAATCTTCGACCGCATCTTCGAACAAGCACTGTCTGCGCCCGCCGGATGCGAAGGATTGGTTTTCTCTCCCCATCTTGGAGGCCGCATCTGTCCTGCCGGGCCAGGTATGCGTGGCTCCTGGGTGGGATTCTCGTGGTCTCATCAGCGCCCACACTTCATACGGGCCATGGCGGAGAGTGTAGGCTATGAATACGTCCGGTATTTGAGGATTCTGAAGGAGCTATTTCCCGAAGTCAGCTTCACCGAGGCGCGTGTAATTGGCGGCTGCGCCAGGAGCACTGCATGGAACCGCATCAAAGCCAGCATTCTCGGTGTTCACTATCGGCGCGTGAGAGCGCCGGAGAGTGCCACATGGGGTTGCGCCTTGATCGCCGCGAAGGCAACCGGATTGATTGGCGACTTGGCGACAGCCGCTACTGAATTCGCTCCGGTGTGCGCGGAGGTGATCGATCCCGACACGAATGATCGCGCGGCATATCAGCGCGGTTTGGAAACCTATCTCAGGTGGCAGCATCTGTTTGAGCGCGGATACGAAGCACACCGGTAGTGGATCAAGGAGATCGAACATTGCGAGCCAGGCCATTCAGCTTTGACATCAGTCTTAAGGGCGATTGGGGAAGCCAGTTCGACCGCCGGTTGGAGCGGCGTCTGTCGGCGCTCACGGGGATCTATTTGGATTCCGAGAGCCAGATGCGGTTGGCGCTGCGGGAAGATCCACTGGTTTACGAAGTGTTTGAGATGCTGCGGCCCACACAAGCCGGCGAACTGCTCAATGGGCTCTCCGTGATTCACCCCGGCAAAGTCGGCCGGGAGTACTTCATGACCAAGGGGCATTACCACGAGGTTCGTGAGACAGCCGAGATGTACTATTGCGTGCAGGGAAGCGGCTACTTGCTGATGGAGAACGAGCAAGGAGACTGGGCAGTGGAGGAATTCCGCTCGGGCCGGGTGGTGTACGTTACTCCGGGATGGGCGCATCGGTCGGTCAATACTGGTACTGCTGAGGACCTCATCACCTACTTCGCTTATCCGGGTCATTCCGGGCACGATTACGCCACCATCGAGACGCACGGATTTCTAAAACGCGTGGTGGAGGAAGATGGGAGGCCGGTAGTGATCGACGATCCGCTGCGTTCTGCGGCCGGTCGCGGGGCTTCCTCCGGACGGGATGGGCGGGCATGATACCCGGCAGGAAGCGTCGCGGTAGACGCGCTGGCTGCGGGGTGATCGCTCATGAGTGATCCAGTGCGGATGTGTCTAGTTGGCGGGGGTCGGGCCGGCCAGATACACGCCAACTCGATCGTTCAGCACTCGCCACAAGGCAGACTGGTGGCGTTGGTAGATACCGATCCAGGCATCCTCGATTCCACCGGCAGCGGATTTGAGATCCGCCATCGCTTCACCTCGCTGGACGAAGCTCTTGCCGGATGCGAGTTCGACGCCGTCGTGATCACCGCGCCAACCTTCACTCACAAGGACCTTACCCTGCTGGCGGCCAATCACGGAAAGCACATCCTGTGTGAGAAGCCGATGGCTCTGACGCTCGCCGAATGCGACGAGATGATCGCCGCCGCAGAGCAGCGCAACCTGGTGCTCCAGATCGGTTTCATGCGGCGCTTCGATCCGGATTTCGAAGTGGCGTTTGCCAGAATCGAAGCCGGTGAGATCGGAACGCCAATGTTGATCAAGTCGCTAACTCATGGCCCTGGGCTCCCGCCGGCCTGGGCGCGCGATCTGGAGAGCTCAAACGGCATGCTCGCCGAAGTAAACAGCCACGACTGGGACGCAACCAGATGGCTGGCCCATTCCAACCCGCGGCGTGTTTACGCCGAAGTTGCGAACTTCAAGGGCGCGAGCCGCGGCGTGACGACGCCGAACTTCTACGATGTGGCGCTAGTACAACTGAGGTTCGAAAACGGGGCGATCGGCTCGATCTCGGGCGTGTGTCCCTGCGAATATGGATACGATGCGAGGGTTGAAATTGTGGGAGAGCGGGGAATCCTGCAGATCGGCGAATTGCGCGGGCAATCCGTAGTGGTCTGCACGGATCGCGACCATGGCCTCGTGTCTCCCATTTATCGGACTTGGCCGGAACGATTCGCTTCAGCCTACGTTCGCGAAATGCGGCACTTTCTGGAATGCGTGCGCGGTGGCGAGAAGCCTCGTGCCACAGGCGAAGACGGCAGATGGGCGGTAGCCGGAGTGCTCGCTGCGACCAAGTCATTTCTCGAACAGAGACCAGTGGACCTGGGCGAGGTCAATGCCCTGACTTCGGAGATCGCACGATGACGGGAATGTTGGCGGCTGTATACCACGGTCCGGAGGATCTGCGCGTAGAAGAGAAGATGAAGCCGCGGCCAGGTCCGGACGAATTGCTGATCAGGGTCGATTCCGCCAGTCTCTGTGCCACCGACTTGCGAATTCTTCGTGGAGGCCATCATAAATACCACACCGGCACGATTCGCGTGCCCGGTCATGAAGTGGTGGGTACCGTGGCAGTACTCGGGGCCGGGGTGGAAGGCTACCGTTTGGGGCAAAGGGTATTCGTCGCGCCGAATATCGGATGCGGCCGCTGCAAGCAGTGCGTGCGGGGGCGTAACAATCTTTGTGCCAATTATGACGCCTTCGGCATTACCATCGACGGCGCTTTCGCCGAGTATATGCTGGTGCCCGCACGCGCTGTGGAGCAACGCAATGTGATTCCCATTCGAGAGGACGCCGACCCGGCCGCGGTAGCGTTGGCCGAACCCCTCGCTTGCGTCTGGCACGGACAGGAAGCGGTTAACGTGGGAGAGGGAGACGTCGTGGTGATCCAAGGCGCCGGGCCCATCGGGTTAATGCACTGTCTGCTAGCTCGCAGGCGCGGCGCCCGAAAGATCATCGTGAGCGATAAATCACAAGAGCGCCTGTTGAAAGCGGAAGAACTGGGGGCTGACGTGACGGTGAACTTCGCCAAACGTAGCCTGGATGCCACGGTGGCGACAGAGACAAAGAACCAAGGCGCCGATGTGGTGATTGTGGCAGTAGCATCCCATGAAGCCCAACAGCAAGCTTTAAACGTCGCCGCCATCGGCGGTCGCATCAATCTGTTCGCCGGACTTCCCAAACAAGAGCCAACCGTTGAATTGGACTCCAACCTGATTCACTACCGTGAGCTGATCGTCACCGGTACGACCGCCTGCAGCACAGCCGACTGCCGGGCCGCGGTGCAACTGATTGCATCGGGAGAAATAGATTTGGCGCCTCTGGTCAGCCGGCGGTTCCCGCTGCGGGAGGCGAACGCGGCCTTCTCGGCCGCGGCGGAAGTTAACCTCTTCAAGGTTGTGCTGCAACCCTGAGAACTTACGTGGCGGGGTCGAGCTCAAGGCGCCTGTCTCGTCCACGCGGCCACCTTGTTGCGCGTCGAGTGTAACCTTTAATGGACGCTATCAAAGAACTGAAGCGGCCGACAATGTACTTCATCGGCGTGACGACCGGTGGATCTTCGATGATGAAGATATTCCCGTTGTGGATGCATGCGATGGGCCGCGATAACGTGCGGCTCGAAGGTATCGATCTGCAGCTCCACGATTCGGCGGAGAACTATCGGAAGGCGGTAGCCCGGATCAAGTACGATCCGCTGTCGTTGGGAGCCCTGGTAACCACGCATAAGATTAACCTGCTTAACGCGGCACGCGATATGTTCGATCATCTTGACCCCGCCGCTATTGCCTGTGGGGAAGTCTCGAGCATTTCGAAAGACGGCTCAAGGCTGGAAGGGCATGCGAAAGATCTGATCACCGCGGGGCTGAGTCTGGACTCGTTGTTGGGCCCAGGATACTTCGGGCGCACGGGTGCGGAAATGCTCTGCCTGGGTGCGGGGGGATCGACGACGGCGCTCCTCATGCATCTGGCGGGCAGACAGGATGCCGCCGACAGGGCTGGACGCGTGATCGTCGTCAATCGGTCGCAGCCCCGGCTCGATGTCCTGCGGGCCATGGCTGATGCCCTGACGACGGACATCAAATTTGAGTACCACTGCAACACCGATCCCCGTTTTAACGATCGCTTGATGCAAACGTTGGCGGCGGGCTCGGTCGTGATCAACGCCACCGGTATGGGAAAGGACCTGCCCGGTTCTCCGATTACCGACCAGGGCAAGTTCCCAGAGCGCGGGGTTGCATGGGAGCTGAATTATCGAGGTGAGCTGCTGTTCCTGCACCAGGCGCTCAGGCAAGTGGAATCGCGCCAGCTGACCGTCGAGGACGGATGGCTGTATTTCCTACACGGATGGACACAAGTAATCGCGCAGGTGCTGCACACACCGATCGAAGGCGAGCTGTTTAAAGAGCTCGCGAGCATTGCGAGTGCCACGCGTTCAGGCGGTGGGAATCAATTGCCTTAACGAGTCGAGGGCAGCAAGCAAATGAGCGGCGTCCAATCGAGAGAAGGAGTATGAAGAACATCAAAGCGATCATTAGGGTAGCCGTGTTGGCGGCGCCGTTTTCCTTGCAGGCCGCGCAACCGGCCCGCGTCCTTATCGTCACGGGTCAAAGCGACTACCCCTATCACGATTGGCGATCCACGACGCCGTTCTTGAAGAAGGCACTGGAGGACACGGGCCGCTTCGATCTGTGGGTGACCGAAGAGCCAAGCGGTATCACGCGCGCGGCGTTAGCGCATTATGACGCCGTAGTGCTGAAATACAACGGCCCACGCTGGGGCAGTGCAGCCGAGGCCGCACTCGAGCAGTTCGTCCGGTCGGGGAAGGGCTTGGTGTCCCTCCAGGGCGCAGCGTACGGGCCGCTGATGGGCACCGTGCCGAGTCCCGGAGGCGGCTGGAACCGGCGTCGGGATGGGCTGCGTTCAGCAAGATGCTGGGCGTGACCTGGGCTCCCGAGAACATCGGTCATACGCCCCGGCACGCGCTCTCCGTCAAACTTATCGGCGACGATGATCCACTCACGCGCGGCATGGATCCTGAGTTCATGGTAAACGACGAGCTGTATCACCGGATGAGCCTCCGACCAGGCGCTCACGTGCTCGCGACAGCTCTCGACGAAGCAGAACGCGGTGGAACCGGCAAGCAGGAACCCGTAGCCTGGACGGTTTCCTACGGCAGGGGCAGAACCTTCCACTGCACCCTTGGCCAAGACACGAATGCACTGTACCAGCCTGACCTGTTGAGCTTGTTTGCGCGGGCGACGGAGTGGGCGGCTACTGGAGAGGTCACGCTTCCTCCCAGAACGTGGCCCGCTCCGGCCGCGAGGGACGCCCTGCGAATTCTGGTCGTCACAGGCGGCCACGGTTACGAACCGTCCTTCTATGAGGTGTTCAACGGCCGCGCGGATATCCGTTGGTATCACGCCACCTCGGAAATTGAGGCGTTCACTCCCGGTATGAAGAACCGTTGGGACGTCCTGGTTCTTTATGACATGCACAACGAGATTGATGAAGCCTCGCAAAAGAACCTGCGCGAGTTCGTCGAGGCCGGTAAAGGGGTGGTGGCGCTGCATCACGCGGTCATCGACTACACGTCTTGGCCCTGGTGGTACGAAGAGGTAATCGGGGGCAAGTACTTCGAGCAACCAGAGGGCGACCACCCCGCCTCACACTATAAGGACAACGTGCCCATGATTGTCAGCCCCGTGCAGGGCAGGGAAAACCATCCCATCCTTCGCGACGTCGGCGAGTTAGTGGTGACCGACGAGTGCTACCGGGGGATGTGGCATTCACCGCGGATCACGATCCTGATGGAGACGCATAACGAGTGGAACGACATTCCTGTAGTGTATCTAGGGCCGCGGCCCGACGGGCACGTCGTCTATATCCAATTAGGCCACGGTTCCTATACCCACAACCACCCGGGCTACCGAACTCTGGTGTACAACGCCATCATGTGGGCGGCCGGACGTAAGAAGTAGGACGGAAGTTGACATAGGACGACGGCAATCTCTATATCCTTGGACCCGGACAAAGCCGAGCTGGAAGACCTGCTGGACAGTAACGCAGCGGTCGGGCGCGATACCTGCCGTGGAGCTCATCAAGATGCAAGCATTTTTGTGCGCACCGCGGGCGTATAATCGTCACCCGGCCGGACAGCGCGCCCAGCCAATCTCCT
>JACXTT010004545.1_pt1 | contig 20570 bp, 20 predicted proteins | sample 9270951 | NCBI WGS metagenome assembly JACXTT01 (sample SAMN15532306, study PRJNA645909) | rock metagenome | isolation source: weathered quartz diorite | place: Puerto Rico | collected 2017-06-21
TCATAGGACTCCGGGTCCAACTAACTTTCGGGCTCACCAGCACCAATGCCAAGCCGACCTCCATGCCAACGCGGCGGGGCTAGGATAGCTATTTCATGCGCCGCGGGTCTACCCTGATGGTGAAAACTAACTAACGCCCCAGCGCACCGCGAGCGGCCACGATGTGGCCTTTCAGATTGAGCAGAAGCCCAACATGGCCGCGATGCGGTGGCGCGCGTGGTTAGGCATGGCCGACCGTACCCAACTCAAGACATCGACTCTCCTCGGGTCCTTGCTTCTTCCGGCAAGGGGATACAATGTGCTTCCAAGTCTGAGATAAGACGTCGTCCAATCGAGTCAAATGCCTCAGGGTGATTACTTCTATTGAATCTGATGTACTCGTATATACTTTGGAGTTCTCCTACGTAGTCTAAATCGATGCCATCTTCGACGAGTAAAAGGGGGCTCTTGCCGTAAGCTACCGCGGCACCGGTTTCCTGATAAAGCCAAACACTTGAAGTGTATCTTCCTGAGGATAATTCTTGACGTTTTGTTATGAGGCACAGGAAAAAGCGCGCTCTCTTGATCTTTGTTGAAATAGCCGACCGGAAGTCCTCTAGTCCTTCTGCACGACCATCGCTCCTCTTGAAACCCAGAGGCATTAACACTTTTTGATCGATGTAACGGACTAGACTCTGGTCATCGTTGTTAAATTGATGGGCTATGAAAACCTCATAGGGAGATTCTTCCTGATAAAAGAGTTTCCTCTCAGCGTTGTCAAAACTTCCTATTTCGACGACCTTGCGACTTTTATCTGTCAATGAATGAACGTAGAGCCCTCCCAGCAGTCCACCGGGGTACGTTTTTCCCAAATAGTCCCCTAGGCTAAGCCAACGCATAGCAGCTTCGATTTCGGCGAGGGAATATCTAGACAGAAAGAATCTGTAGAGTTCTCCCTCAGTAGAGGAGTCTGATTCTTGACTGGTTCTGCTAATAGAACCGTCACCTGCTCTTTCAGTATAGGCGGTGCTTTTCCCACGGAGGAATTTCAGTATCTCGAGACAAAGTCGTTCTGAAACCATTTCTGGACTCACTCTTATTGAACCGTATGTCTACTGCCTAACGGCTCGCCTCAGCGGCAAGGCCCCAACCGCACCCTTTCATATTCATCCAGAACCGCACGCGGGGCCGCGTCCGCTGCAGGTGATGGTTAGGCCATCGTCCTAGAGCGAACCCCGCAACCTGGTCCTTTCCATATTCCCCTATCCTTTCAGGTTCTGTCACAGCCTTGCACTTCATTCCCTCTGGAACCCTTCGCAATACTCCGCCCGTCTCGGTCTCCCTTGCCACCGCTCGCACCGCCTTGCTGGGGGAGGGGTCGGTCGGCGGCTCGCATTCTCTGTTCAAGCTGGAGAGGGTTTGTGCATATTGGTGATTTCTCTTGCCAAATGATGCAAGTCAGAGAACAAATCAGCGAGCCTGAAGCCAAGGACGTCAAGCTCTTGTGCAACATTGGGAACACACGCAGTTGGGATCACAAGCTTTTTTAGCCAGGTGTCGCATCCTGACACTTCATTAAGTGGTCTATCCATGACATGAATAGTAAACGCGCCTTGTTGAGTTAGCATCTTCAGATCAGTTTCTAACGGTGACGCAGCAAGTACCTGTATTTCGCTGTTATCCTCTCCCTTCATAGCCGGTCTGAGAAGGGGTTCTAAAGATTTAGCGTTCAGTGGCGGGAATATTGGTTCGTAGCCTTGGGATTCGTTCAGGCGATGCGGTTCGAGCACCCAGATCGCTGCATCTGAATCTGAAAGGTGAGCTACGTTGCCCGAATCGAATTGATACTTGGTTGCAAAATAAGCTGCGATTAGAGGCGAATGCGTCCAGTCTAGCAGTCGAGTAGGCAGACCGTAGTGTTGCATCAATGCAAGCCAGCCACCGTAGTCCTCATTATTCGGGCAGTTGGCGTAGCGTGTTCGGGCGCGGCTGTAAAAAAGGTTCGTCAAGTATCTCTCCTGCTGCCTGGAATAATCTCGCCTTACGCTAGGCAAGAGAGACCATTTCTGGTCGCGCTGACCTCGAAACCACCATCTTGAGTGCGTGGCCTCGAAGATTTGCAAAACAACCTTTGTCATCTGATCGATAGTCTCAACAATCAGTGTTTCCATGGTCATCCCTTAGAGACCGTGCCACGCCTAACTTGAATTAGACAGCTGCTCCGTTGCTATTCCTAGCAACATGTCGCCACTGGTAGAAACATGTTGCTATATTGAGAAACTCCCAGGTTTCTATGTTTGGAAACCAGCAGATTGCTATTCATATAAACCCTATAAACATTTACGGCTTTCTCCCTATAAACCCGATAAACCGTTGCTGTCAAGGATTCGCTCCGCCTTATGTTCAGCGTGCTGGCGGAGCCTTGTGAATTTGTTACAGTACGACCTTCAGGTTCTGAAAGCCGAAGCACGACAAGGAGACCTGCGATGTCCATCACCGAGCATACTGTCAAGACGAATAGACATACGACCTCTTATCTCGCGGCAGGACCCGAAGACGGGCCGCTTGTCATCTTCGTGCATGGCTGGCCTGAGTTGTCGATTAGTTGGCGTCATCAACTCCCCGCCCTTGCTGGGCTAGGGTTTCGCGCCATCGCGCCGGACATGCGCGGCTATGGTCGGTCTTCAGTATACAAACAGCACAGCGATTATGCCCAGGAACACATCGTCCGCGACATGTTAGAGTTAGTTGACTCGTTAGGCAGGGAGAAAGCCGTCTGGGTGGGACACGACTGGGGCAGCCCCGTCGTATGGAATCTCGCCAGCCATCATCCGGACCGCTGTTACGCCGTCGCCAATCTGTGCGTGCCCTACTATACCATCGAACGCGGCCTTGATCACACCTTGGCCTTGGTGGATCGCGACCTCTACCCTGCCAATGAGTTTCCTGCTGGGCAGTGGGATTACATGCGCTATTACGAAGAGAGTTTTGCCGAGGCCATCGCGCCTATGGACGCTCATGTCTACAAATTCATGAAGTTAGCGTTTCGCAAAGGAGACCCGGCAGGGGAAGGAAAGCGTGCGTTCACCGCAATGGCTCGTCGCAGTCACGGATTTTTTGGCGGTAGCGAAATTCCCGACCTCCCGCGTGACAACGACGTAGTGACTGAGGAAGACCTCAGCACGTATGTTTCTGCATTGGAGCGCAACGGATTTTTCGGGCCATCCTCATGGTACATGAACCATGGCGTAAACGCCGAGTATGCAAAGACGGAAAAGAATGGTGGTTATCTCGACATGCCGGTCTTATTCCTAAACGCACGGTATGACTATGTGTGCGAGTGCACGCATTCACGCTTGGCCGAGCCCATGCGCACGTACTGTCGCAATTTGACTGAACTGACAATTCGCTCCGGCCATTGGATGGCGCAGGAAAAGCCGCTTGAGACGAATGCGGCTTTAGTGAAGTGGCTGGCGACTGCGGTCCCCGGCGTGTGGCCGCAGCCGAAGTGAGATCGTTTCGTTCAAGGAATTGAGGCGTGACCCAGATCGATTGAATTCTGACGCGCCATCTATGATGAACTTTTAAACTTCCTTTCCTGACTGGGGCCTACTCGTTTAATCGTCGGTCCCAGTCATATTCTCGCGAGGTCACGATGCTCTCTATCCGCTGGATACGGCGGTCGAGGTTGTCATAAGTGCGCTTGAGGCGGTGCAGCGCCATACGCCGAGAACTGGTGTAAGAGTTATAAAATTCTTGCTCCTCCTCCGTTTTCAGAGGCATGACTGGTTCAGGCTTCATGAGCAGCGCGGCCACGAAGTACACAATGACCATTGGCCAGATCCCAGAGAAAATCAGAAGGGCCATAGCGATGACACGCATCCCACTTACGGAGAAGTCGAAGTAGTCCGCGAGCCCTTTGCACACTCCTAAAATCTTGCCGCTACGCGAACGGTACAGACCGCCTTGCTGTCTGTCAGCGCCTTGGATCATTTGTTCCTTCCTTTCTTTTTCGGTCGAGCAAAAGAGTCTCTAGTGCTTCAACTCTTTCTTCTAGACGTACTAACCCCTGATGCAACTCTTGCATCAATCGAGTTTCTTCCGCTTGGAATTGGCGGCTTTGCTCAGGTGTGATCCCTTTCCAGATCTTCAACGCTTTGATGAAGATGCCGCCCACGACAGCCGCAAACGCCGGCCCGAAAATTAACAGGAGGGCGAGACTTCCGGTGTTCATTGCTATTTCCTCTTCGTATCCTCACACTCAGCCGAGGAAGACGTCGTTGTCAGTGCTCAGTTGCCAGCGTGGGAGAAACGATGAATTCTGAGTAATAAACGGAGGCTTCCTTGAACTCATTATTCTGCATTTCACATTCTTTGTTGAAGAACTCCTGCCTACTCAGTCTTCCTCGCGTTTGTCGCCTTCAAAGTTTCCAGCTCCTTTTCGATTTCGTCATCGCCTTCGAGGCGGGCAAACTCGTCCTCTAGTGGCGGCTTGCGGCCGAAGTTGATCAGATCAGCTTCAGCTTCCATGCGCTCGATGCGATTCTCAAATTGCTCGAAACGGATCAGGGCGTCTGTGGTGTCGAGACGTCGGATCCCCTGCTGGGCGCGTTTTTTGCGCTCGGCATGAATGTGGCGCTGCACGAGGATCCGTTGCTTTTCTCGCGCCCCGCTGAGTTTATCTTCGAGCTGAGTCATGTCAGCTTTATATTGTTCAATCAATGCCTCACAGTAGACCAGTTCCTTTTCCAGCGTGCTGGCGCGCTCGCGGCACCGGCGTTTCTCCACAAGGGCTTCACGTCCCAAGTCTTCTCGACCCTTGTTCACGGCGAGTTGAGCCTTTTCTCCCCATTGGGTGGCGCGGGACAAGGCCTCTTCCAATTCTCGCTGGGCCTTTTTCTTCGTCGCCATGACTCCTGCGCACGAGGCCTTGATCTCAACCAATGTGTCTTCCATTTCCTGAATCATGAGTCTGATCAGCTTCTCCGGGTCTTCGGCTTTATCCAACATGGCGTTGAGATTTGAACTAATGATGTCGCTCAGTCGGGTGAAGATGCCCATGAATATTTCCTCCATATTCTGCTAGTGGTCATTTCCTTCTTTGGCAGAAAAGGCGCCAAAAGCACCGAAGACAAAAAGTCAAAAGATTATAGGAGTTTATTCTTGACCAGTGCATAAGGGGTTCTGGCGGTATTCACCAAAGATTAGTAATCTTCACCAATATATGAGCATTCTTCCCAAGCGGAATACCTCTCGTCTTCGACCGGAAAGTCCGGCGACAGTTTCACAAGTCGGTATGGTCGAAGCATTGGGGCAGTCCGAAGTATTCCTAGAGTTTCAAGAACGATTGTCGCGAGTCGCTCGTGTGAATCGTCCGGTGTTAGTAATCGGCGAGCGCGGGACAGGAAAAGAACTTGCTGTTTCTCGGTTGCATTATCTCTCTCCGCGTTGGCAGGGATCGCTGGTGGCCCTCAACTGCGCGGCTCTCTCACCGACGCTGATTGAAGCCGAGCTTTTCGGTTATGAGGAAGGAGCGTTCACTGGCGCGATGCGACGCCGAGCTGGAAGATTTGAGGTCGCCCATGGTGGGACGTTGTTTCTTGACGAAATCGGTCAAATTCCACTTGAAGTGCAGGAGAAGATTCTACGGGTAGTTGAATATGGAACTTTCGAACGGGTGGGGAGCGCCCAGCCAGTTCAAGTAGATGTCCGCATCGTCGGCGCGACGAATGCCGATCTCACGGCGCTGGCGGCGGCAGGCCGATTCAAGCGCGACCTCCTTGATCGGCTGTCTTTCGAGATTCTCTTCTTGCCGCCGTTGCGCGAGCGCCATGAGGACATTCTGTTGTTGGCAAACCATTTTGCCGTGCGTATGGCGTTCGAATTGGGGCGCACGGAAGTGCCCAGCTTCAGCGATGACGCGATCGCCGCTCTGCAGCATTATGCCTGGCCGGGCAACATACGCGAACTGAAAAACGTGGTCGAGCGCGCAGTGTATCGCGCCGAGTCGGCGTTAATTACCGGCATTGTCTTCGACCCGTTTCGATCTGGATTAGCAAAAGACCTGTCTACAGTAGAACCACCCCTACGCTCGCAACTGTCGGAAGTAGAGCCCTCCGTGGTTGTTGCTCCCAGAGACAAATCTTTTACGGAAACCATTCAAGCCTTAGAGAGCCGACTCCTGCGCCAAGCGCTCCAGGAAGCGAGATACAACCAACGGAAAGCGGCTCAACTCCTTGGGCTCACATATCATAAGTTTCGCGCACTCTATCGCAAATATCGGAAGGCAGTAGTTAGTAGTTTTCAATAGTGCAGTTTCAGTATACCTCTTGGAGAATACCGCTGTAGGGGTCCGATTCCTCGGACCCACCCAAGGGCTTGATCAATCAAGCCCCTACCCCTGCCTTGGCCGAATCGAGGAGCACCATATTCCCCAACCGGTTTCCTGCAGATGCACTAGTCACAACCTCCGCTTGCTGAACGAATCAACTCATGGAGGGCCATTAACTACGAAAGACTTGGACGGTCAAAACATTACGTAATGATCTCTTCTCTGAATACCATCAATGGAATCTCCCCGATTTCTATTATTTGTCCAATCGTGACAACATATATTGCATTACAACCCAATTCAGCATACACGCAAGCTCAACTTTTTTACATTTGCTAGTGGAGTTTATGCAGCAATTTGAACGGAAAATCGACGCACAAGGAAATCTCTACTTGGAAACCGACCTGCCTGGTCATACGCTCATGCGAGCGCCCCTGTTGAACAAAGGCACGGCCTTCACGCTCGACGAGCGGCGTGAATTCGGGCTTTTAGGGACCTTCCCGCCGCATGTCACCACGTTGGCGGAACAACTAGAACAAAGCTACGCCAGCTTCAAGAATTTTCACACGGATCTGGACAAGCATCTGTATTTACGTGTGCTGCAAGACCGCAACGAAGTGCTTTTTTATGCTTTGCTAGATAAGCACCTCGAAGAAATGTTGCCCATTATTTATACGCCAACCGTGGCGCAGGCAGTCGAGAAGTTTAGTCTTATCTTTCGCTATCCTCGTGGGCTCATTGTCAGTACCGACAATATCGCACACATCGACGCGCTGCTGGAAAATGCGCCGGTTCCAGAGGTGAAACTCATCGTGGCGACTGACGCCGAAGGGATTCTGGGAATTGGGGATCAAGGGGTCGGCGGCGTCGCCATCTGCATCGGTAAGCTTTCCTTGTACACAGCCGCCGCCGGCATTGATCCAGCCATGACCTTGCCCATTGGTCTCGATGTGGGGACGAACCGGCAGGACCTGCTGGATGATCCGCTCTATCTAGGCGTACGACACAAACGACTCAAAGGCAAAGCCTACGAGGACTTCATCGAGCGCTTTGCTCTAGGGGTCAAGCGGCATTTCCCTAACGTACTCCTGCAATGGGAAGATTTTAGCAAACAGAAAGCCTTCGACGTGCTGGAGCGTTATCATGATGCCGTGCCGTCGTTCAACGATGACATCCAAGGAACCGGCTCAGTCGTGTTGGCGGGGCTACTCAGCAGCATGCGAAAAATTCGCGGAAAACTCTCTGAGCAGGTCATCGTCATTCACGGCGCCGGAGCAGGCGGCGTCGGCGTGGCGCGACAAATCTGTCGCGGTTTCGCCTTAGAAGGCGTTTCTTATGCGGAGGCCCGAGAGCGGATCTTCATGTTGGACTCCAAAGGGTTGCTGCTGAAGAACCGCGCCGGACTCGAATCTTATAAACTTGAGTTTGCTCATGATCCGTCGCGCATCGCGGACTGGCAACTTAATGGCTCTATTCCTAACCTGCTAGAGACCGTGCAAAACGCTAAGGTGACGACCCTGCTTGGTCTGTCTGGTCAACGCGGAGCCTTCGCCGAGGACATCGTGCGCGCGGTAGCCGCCAATACGCCGCACCCAATCGTATTTGCGTTGTCAAATCCCACGGCCAACTGCGAGGCCATTCCCCAAGACATCTATCGTTGGACAAACGGGCAGGCAATTGTGGCGACTGGAAGTCCATTTCCCGAGGTTGAATATGGCGGCGCGAAACATCCAGTCGGGCAGGGAAACAATGCGTTTATTTTTCCTGGGCTTGGTCTAGGCGTACTCTTAAGTGGGGCGCAACATGTCACTGATAATATGCTCACAGCGGCGGCAGTTGCGTTGCACGAATACACTGATGCGGAACGGATTGCGCAGGGAGGCGTCTACCCGCGCGTCGACAAAATTCGCGAAGCCAGTAAAGCTGTGGCGGTAGCCGTCATCCGGCAAGCAATTACTGACGGTGTTGCACGAAATGAAGCGCCAGAAAAAGAGCTGGAAAAGTTCGTCGAACAAGGCATGTGGAAGCCTGAATATCTGCCCATTCGTCGGAAACAGCGATAAGATTTTGATTACGCGAGGTGAGGGTGCGTCGCCCTCACCGTTTTACGCCAGGTGCGCTACGGCGCCGGAACGAGCAGCGGGGTTCCTTTGTCTTTCACAAAAAAGACAAGAAACTTGGCCGGCTGGGAGTCGCTCGCGTTCTTCGAGACCGTATGGATGTCATCCGGCGATTCGTAAAACGTCTGGCCGGGGCCGAGCGTGACCTCTTTCCCGCCTTCGACCTGCATGGTGATGGAGCCTTCCAGAACGTAGACAAAGGTGTGGGCGTTATGCTTATGCTTGGCGGACGAGCCACCCGGTGGATATTCAACTGAAAGCATCATCCCTTCTTTACCGGCGAGACCAGTTAAATCTTTCGTCATGAGCGAATTGATTTTCGCATCCTCAGCCAGAGCCGGAGCCGTAAGAAGACAGAGCATTCCCACTAAAACTAAGTGTGTTGCTGTGCGATATCTCATCTGATTTCCTCCTCTTCCCTTCCTATGAGCGATTTCCTTTACGGTTAGCCTAATAAACTTTGACGATCAAACTCGGTAATGCTCATACCCCGCCTTATGTAGGGTGCATTTATGCACCAGAGAGTGGTGCGCAAGCGCACCCTACGGAATTCGGGAACTAAACTCAGCACCATAGGGTTACCGAAGTTGATTAGCAAAATTCATTAGCAAAGCCTGCGCGCGCCTCCAGGACGAGAAGCCTGCCACTTAACCGAGAATTTGTCCATGTCATGTTAAATCAGACCATAAAAGATATGTGTTATTTTTGCTCGTTTTGTTACATCAGCGGTTTGATGGTAACAGGCGTACCGAAGAGGATGGCGGCTCCGCTTGCTTCGTCATACGCCCGATTATCAGTGAGAGTGTTCGTGTTTACGCCAGGGTGGGCTTGCGCTACCCGCAGTTGCGATCCTTCGACATCATGACCCCATCCGTGCGGCAGGCTGACAACGCCGGGCATGAGATCCTCGGTCACCTCGACTGGCGCTACCACACTTCCCACCCGACTGGTGATGCGGGCAGAACCGCCATCCGTCAGTCCTATGCGGACAGCATCTTGTCGAGAGATCTGCAAGGTGCAAGGATTGGGGCCTTTTACGAGCGACGGCAGGTTGTGCATGAATGAATTGCTCGTGCGCAGGTTGCGGCGTCCAATCAAGACCATACCGTCAGCGTTCTCCGCCATGCGTCTCTGCAGACGTGCAATGTCATTGGTCATCGTCGGCGGGGCCAGTTCGATCAGGCCGCTCCACGTATTGAGAATTTCTCGCAAGCGCGGCTGCAGTGGCCCTAAATCAATGCCGTGCTCAGACATTTGCACCTTGGCGAGCGTGAGCCCAGCCGGGCGGCGACCAAAGCCGTCTCCGTACGGGCCGAAGCGGATAAGCATGTCGATGATGCGTTCTGGACCGATCACCCCAACGACCTTTTCTATGATCTCCTCTTCAGTGAGCTCTGGCCAGGGACAATTGCTCTTGACGGCTACGGCGGCAAGTTGGCGGAAGATGACATCGTCAATGTCTTGCAGAGACCGACCAGTCATGCCCATGAAAATCGCGCTGAGACGCAACAACACTTCCCATGCGTCTGGGGCGCCAGGCGGGGGAGGAAAGGCGGACCACGACCACTTGGCCACGTTGCGGACTGAAAGATGATAAGGCCCCCATTCGTAGTTGGCATGCTCGACGGGCGAAGGCGTAGGCAGGATGAGATGCGCACGACGCGTTGTCTCGTTGATGTAGAAATCCACCGCGACCAGAAAGTCCAGATCGGCAAACGCTGCTTCAAGCTGCCGAGAGTTCGCGGCGCTGCGTAGCGGGTTGGTCATCACCAGGATCATTGCCCGCACTTGCCCGTCACCCGGAGTGAGGATCTCTTCGGCCATGGTGGAGGAAGGGATCATTCCTCCCGCCTCCGGTTGACCGCCGACACGGCTTTTCCAGCGTCCGATTTCGAAGCCCTTGCCCTTTATGATCGCATTATACGGCGCTGCAGGGGTCGGGAACATGACGCCTCCAGGACGATCAAGATTGCCGGTAAGTATATTAACAAGGTCAACTCCCCAGCTTGCTAGAGTTCCGAACTCCTGCACACAAGTTCCGAGGCGTCCATAGCATGCGGCGGACCCTGCGGCGGACAGCTCGCGGGCGATACGCCGGATCGTGGAGGCTGAGATCCCGCAGTAGTAGGCAACCGCCTCCGGCACGAATTCACGCGCTATGTTTCTTACTTCATCAAGTCCACTAACCAGACCTGCAGCGGCGCCAAGTTTTACCAAGCCTTCGTCGAACAAGGTATGGACGAGTGCGAGGAGAAATGTAGCGTCTGCGCCGGGCCTGATGAAGTGGTGCTCGCTCGCAAGCTTCGCGGTCTCGGTGCGACGCGGATCGACCACCACGATCTTGCCACCGCGCTTGAGCACGGCCTTGAGACGTCCCGGCGCGTCGGGCGCCGTCATCAGACTGCCATGCGAGATGACAGGGTTCGCGCCGATAATCAATAGGTAGTGCGTGCGGTCGATGTCGGGGACAGGCACGGTCAACAACGGAAAAGGCGCACCGAACATCAAGCCAGTCTGGACTTCCTTCGGCAAGGTGTCGATTGCCGACGCGTTGAATACGCTGCGACTAGCAAGCGTTCGCGCCAGTATTGGCAAATAGAGAAACGCCAAGTCGTGTACAAGAGGATTTCCCATATACATGCCGATAGCATCGTTTCCGTATTGCTTCCGGATGGCGAGCAGTCGGGACGCCGCCTCTTCATAGGCTTCTTCCCAAGTAATCTCCTCCCAGCCGTTGGCGGTGCGCCGCACGGGACGCTGCAGCCGATCGGGATCATGGTGCAACTCCTTCAGTCCGTGCGCTTTCGGGCAAATGAAACCGCGCGAGAACGGGTCTTCTTTGTCTCCACGGACAGAGAGGATCGCATCGCCCTCGACCTCAACAGCGAGACCGCAAGTAGCTTCACAAAATGGACAAACTCGGTACACAGTACGACGATCGGACATGCTCTGACTCCTTTGCGGTAAGTGTGGAAACGTCAGGAAACAGGCGAAACCACAAGTGAGGTTTCCTAAGTGGAACTACGGCTTTCTGCTCGTTGCATCAGCAGGCTGCATTCGCCGCTTGCGCTATCTGCACCTTGAATAAGCACATCCATCGTCAGCCTCAATTACTTCCGAAGTAATGGAAACTCGGGTAGTGGTGCAGTTTCGTCTTTGTAGGGGCGTAGCATGCTACGCCCCTACGGAAAACGTAATGCAATAGTGAGACGAGGAATCAAAGGCAAGTAAACTGAACCACTACCGAAATCCGGTACGACTCTCCTCACTCCACAGTGTCCTTCTCTAGCAGAGCAGCATTTTGTTCTTCGCGGACCGCGGCGGCGAGCAGCGCCGTTTGCGCATCTTTTTGCACCTCTTGCTCGGCCCATCGGCAATATAAAGAGGCCCCGGCGCGTTCGAGCGTCGCCATCAGCGTTTTTTGTTCAGCCGACGATTTGCCGGCGAAGAGCTGAATCATAGTCTCCTGTGGCGGCAGGCATGGTTCGAGCACCATCTGCGTCTGAGTGACGACGGCGACCACGACCCCGTTTTCTCGCGTGACGCGCGTCTGCCACACCATCGTGCGCTTGCCGCGATGGAGGGCAGTGCATTCACCAAAGACGGTCGTTCCTTCTGACCCCGCCGCCAGAAAGTTTGTCTTTGATTCTAATGTGGTCGTCCCTACTCCTTTACTCATGTCGATATTGAGCGCTGTGACGTAGGCTCCGAGCGTGTCCGCAAACGCCATGATGGCGCCGCCATGCAGCACATTGTTCGTTGTACATAGCTCAGGGCGAACGAACATGCTCGCCTTCACCCCTTCCGGAGAGGCTTCAAGAAAGCGAACACCGAGCACTTCCGGGAACAAGCCTTTGACATTCTCTTGTAAAAAAGCAACATGATCCATGTTTTACTCCTTCAGAAAAGCAGTTTGCCAATATCCAGAGGACGCCTCGTCAGGCGATATGGCTCCAGAACTCATTGAGCAACACACTTATGAGTCGCGGATGTTCTTCGGGAAAGAAGAGTTTAGCTCGCGGGACTCTCGTCACCTTCCTGAGTCCGCCAAGATTGGCCTGGAGCCAGGCGAGCGAGGGTTCCATATCGAAGACCGGGTCGGCTTCGCCCCAGATGACTTGTGTGGGAATGTTCGACGTCTTCAACTGCGGCGCCGCCTCCATAAGCTGCGGACGATTCTTCCGCCAGTCACAAAGTTGCTGAAACTGCTTTATCCGGTCGTTAGACGCGACGATTGGCGCGAGATAGATTTGCACGGTCTCGGGGGTGAAGATCTCGGCGTCCTCATACACTAGAGCGCCGAGCTGCCGGCGCGCCAAGGCGATATCATTCAGCATCTGCTTCAGCGCTTGCGGGACGACTCCCGTCGCCACGCCCTCATAAAATCCTGCCAGCAGCGCATTCGGCCACAGATCATACACTTCACAGTTGGTGAGGGTGAGCGTACGCACCCGCGCCGGATACGTTGCAGCGAAGATTTGACTAATGCCGGCGCCCGTGTCGTTCCCCACTAAATCGATGCGGTCGATGTTGGCTGCGTCGAGAAAGGCGGCGATCATCCGCACCTGCGCGGCGAACGAGACCTCTTGTCCCGCTGCGACCTCCGTGTATCCCAAGCCCATCTCATCGAGGGCGATACAGCGCCGCACGGAAGCAAGATCCTCGATTACGCCGCGCCATTGGTAGCTGCAAAGCGGCAAGCCGTGAAGGAACAGAGTGGCCGGGCCGGAGCCCTGCTCGATGTAGGCAATCCGTCCATAAGAGGTCTCTACAAACCGGCGCTGTTGCTGAAAGGTTGCTGCGTCCATTGCTGTCTCCTTTGCGGGGTTATGCCGCCGTGTCATAGCTCTCGGGAGAAGGCGTCGTGGCCATCTCAGGTTTGTCTGCGTGGGACCGGTGATGGCGGATCGCCTTCAGGACAATCATTCCGCCTGAGAGCGTCACGAGACCGAAGAGCATGACCCCAAGCGGCCAAAACTCGTTGGTGTAGTCAATAACTGCAGTTGCAAGACCAAAGGAAGAGATGCATTCGTACATCATAGCTTTCTCGTTGTTGTTAGTACGTCCACGATTTACGTAGACTGCTTTGTTGACACATCCGCAAACGATACGTTTCTGAAGCGTGCGAGATTCGGCTCTGTCAACGCCCGCAAGGTCAGATTGTCGAAGTAGGCGACCCCCTCCACCGCCAGCAGGTCGCGCAGAGTGAAGCGGTCGGTGTTGGGCAACGCGAACGGCTGCCCGGCGATTACGCCGGTCACGGTCCATTCGATAAACAGCAATCCTGGCGCCGCCGCCCAGCGTTCCAGATGCAACTGCAAGTCAGCGATCTGCGTCGTGAGCCCGGTGTAATAGCCCGTGAGTTCATCGCGGCGCAGGGGTCGCGTAAAGCCCGGATTAATCATCCGCGCATCAGCGGCGTAGAACTCCTGGAATTTTTGCGGGTCCGGACGCTTGCCGTTCTCGGCATAAGGCGCGACAATTCTTTCATACACTTGGGCCGCGTAGGCGTCGCTGTCCGACGCCGATGCGCCATGCGTGGCTGCGCCTTCCAGTATGGTGACATGAGCATTTGGACCCGCGGAGGCGAGCTCGGGCTCGAAATGCGAGAGCGCTTCGGCGCGGTCATAGTAGGCGTGTCCACGAATGACCATCTCTTCACGCAACGTCACGACGTACGTCGCCGGCCAGACAATCGACCGACCGCCAACGGTCGCGGTGTTGCGGGCCTCCACAAAGATGGTGTCTCCATTAAAAGCCCAGTGGACCGGAATGAGATGAAAATCAGGCAACCGCTTCAATCCCTGGGCGATAAACTCTACATATTGGTCAGCGGGCATCGGCTCGTTCATCCCAGGATGACGAATGACAGCGTCAGGAGCGAATAACCGTGCATGGTTCTCCCTTGTGGGCTTCTGGCCGAAGGCGATGTATTTCGCAAGGAACTGTTCCCAAGGTTTCATGGTGGACCTCCTCGAAGGCGACATACTGCTTCTTGAATTGCGTTGTCATGTTCCAGGTCCCGGCCCAACCCTTGGGGATCACAAACGTATCTCCAGGGTTAAATTCCGCTCGACTTCCGCTGCGATTGGTGATGATCAAATGTCCTTCAAGCACCAGGCAGTATTCGTCATGGGGGTAAGCATCGGTTTTAAGGACGCCGGGTCCACTCTCCCACAGAGCGACGGTGAACTTGCGATCCTCGGATTTATATTCGGTCAAAATTGTGTATGAACCGTCGAAAGCCTCTTGGCCGGGGACGACCATTGCGCTCGGATATTTCCCCGGCTCCTTCGGCGCCGCATTGCGGTCGACTCGCGTGATCTCTCTTCCATTCGTTTGCGCGTGGGCCACAGCATTGAGGACGCCGACCAGGGCGAGCGCGCCAATCATGCTGGGTACAACGTAGCGAGCGACAAGAGTGGTGACATTGCTCATAAGGTTTTCTCCTTGTTTTGCTTTACGTCCTGCTTCTGTCTCCATTGTACTTTTGAGACGCCGAAACGTTTTCAGGTAAATTAGAAGCCGTTAGCTGGAATCGCCGAGACATGGACCGTTAGCATCTGCCATTTCCCCCCGACCTTGGCGTACGTCATAAGCTCGCGCGCCCACGAGATGCGGAGAGGACCGTCTTTGGGCTTGAATGCAATCATGACATGCCCCCAGGTGTATCCTGTGTCGCCGACGACGCGGTATTGGAAATTGAGCGGCGTGATTGTCAGGCTTTCTGTGGTGCTCAGCAACCCTTGGAAGTTTTGTCGTAAGGCGGCTTTCCCTTCCACCGGGAATGGGGAGAAGGCATAGAATCCAACGGCCTGTTCATGCACGAGGGTTGCCCACGTGTCGAGATCACCCTTGTTGAGTGCGCCTATGATTCCCTCAGCAGTGGCTTTTAAGTCATCGACATCGGCGCTCTGGACGATGGACGGAATGCCGAATCCTATCAGAAGTATAGAGACCAACACGACTCGTTTGTTTATTCTCTGCATAGACCCTCTCAAAATGTGAGATTCGGACAAACTCGGCGCCGCTTCTCATTTGATGCTGGCGAGGAGAAGCTTGCAGACTGCATGCCAGACTTGACTGTTTGCCTGCTAGCCCTGATTCTCCGCGAAAACAACGCCGCGGGCGTCTTTCCTGCACTCTGCCCCGGTCGCCATACGTTGCCGATGTGCAACATGAGGTTGCGGCAATGCAACTCCTCAGGTGCGAAGTCAGAGCAATAAACTTAATGACAAAGAAAGTCGATTACTTCCAAAGTAATCGACTTCTGGCTGTCCCTTGCTTATGTGTGCGGACAGTAGGTGCGCCAAAATCGATATAAAAGGGCGACCCACGAAAGGAGTCAGATATGAACAATATAGAAGAGCTTGTTGATCGCTACGTTGCAGTCTGGAACGAACCGGACGCCAAGGCTCGCCGTAAGAGCATCGCCACACTCTGGGCAGAGGACGGCGCCAACCTGACAAAGTCGCTAGAGGCGCACGGATATGAGGCCCTCGAAGCCAGGGTCGCCAGTGCGCACGAAAAGTACGTACGCACGGGAGGATTTGTCTTCAAGTCAATGAACAAGACAGAGAGTCACCACAATGTCGTAAAGTTTCATTGGATAATGGCGCCGGCGGCCGGCGGCGAGGCGGCAGCGGCCGGCGTCAATTTCGTTATTCTCGATGACGATGGTCGGATTCGTTGCGATTATCAATTCACCGAAGCCTTGCCGACATCTTAAGGAGAACCCCACCGGGCCGAGCCATTGTCTCACAAGTAATGGCTCGGGATGCTCAAGGCTGGCGCCGTTTGTCGCATGGATCACGTCACATCATGAAAGAAACCAACCAGAAGGGCCGACTTTGGTTGATGCTCTACTCTTTCCACCGCCGCCGTGTTACACGAAGCATAGCCTGTATAAAGCCAGTCTTGGAGCGTCAATCATCACTATGGAACAACATCCTCTTTACCGCCACCCATTACGTACACTCTTTACCCACACCGGCGCGCGTAGTCGACGCGCGTCCTCGTGGGACCGGCGTGGCGGTAATCGAGACTTCTTCGTCGTCCGTCCAGGCGAGACAGCTATTTTGTTGGAGCACGATGGCCCAGGCTGCATCACCCATCTGTATTGCGCTCTCGCTTTTCCAGAGTTGACAGATTATCGCGACGCTATCCTTCGCTGTTACTGGGACGGGGAGGCGACCCCATCGGTCGAAGCGCCTTTGGGCGACTTCTTTACGCTCGCGCATGCACGCGTCCGACAAGTGCGTAGCGCGCTCACTGCAGTCAATCCAGGCTTTGGCTCATCGCATGGGTTGCACGCCTATTTTCCCATGCCGTTCGCCACCGGGGCGCGCATCACCCTTGAGCATCGCGGCGAGCAGCCGTTGGGCGGCGAGCTTCCCGCTCTGTGGTATCACGTTGATTATGAGACTTACGAGCAGACGTTGCCTGATGACGCGTTACGTTTCCATGCGCAGTGGCGACAGGAGAAGCCCACCGAAGCGATCGGGCCGCATCCGAATGTACAGTTACATAGGGGAATCAACCTTGATGGCGCACACAACTATGTGGCGCTCGACGCCGTTGGCGCTGGTCAGATGGTGGGGTTGTTGCTCGAGATCAACAACGTCGCTGGCGGCTGGTACGGGGAGGGGGATGACATGGTTTTTATCGATGGCGAGTCTTGGCCCCCTTCGATTCATGGCACGGGCACGGAAGAGATCTTCGGCGCTGGAGCCTGCCCCACTCATGAATATGCCGGTCCGTACCACGGGTTTCATCTCATCGAATCGCCGGACTATAGCGGCCTCATCGGGGCGTATCGATGGTTTGTTCACGATCCCATCCGATTCACACAGTCTTTGCGCTGGACCGTCGAGCACGGCCACGCCAACAACTTCGTGAACGAGTATGCGTCGGTGGCGTATTGGTATCAGACCGAACCCCACGCGCCGTTTCCGTTGCTTCCCGAGCGCGAGGACTTGCGACCGCCGTTGCCGGCAGTCTATGAAGAAGCACGAGCAGCATACTTCGCCGCTGCTCATGAGGCATTGAAGACATTGCCTAGTCCGGAGGTCTATCGTATCGCGAGTATTGGCGAACTCTTCTACGCGGGTCGGTTCGAGGAAGCGTTACAGCGCCTACGTATGAGCTGAGTCCCCTGGCGCACTGCTGGACAAGCCAGCAGTGGCACGCTCTAGCAAGACTTGGATTGTTACTATTTTTTCTCTGAACGACCTGGAACGCGGTATCGCAGGGCGCGCGAGTGATTGAACGCATCGATCAATTGACGGAAGTATTCAATGCCGCCACGAATAACGTCTTCAGGCATGTGCTCAACAATGTCCTGAAGAAAGTCCTCTCCTCGCGTCGCCATCGCTTCGACAAACCGTTCCCCCTCGGAGGTCAAGGTGATGAGCTTTTCTCTCGCAGAACGCGGATCTTCACTAATCTGCACAAGGGTGAGCGGGGTGCGCGCCATACCACGAATAGATTTGCTGATCGCAGAATTGGTAACCTCGAACCAGCTTTGCATCAGCCGCACGATGTCTTTGCGCCGCATGGAGCGGCCTCCTTCGCCTGCGGAACGAATCATCCATAAAATGGCGGATTGCTTGCGCGTCAACACACCGCCGCGTAGCGCATCCTCAAGCGCCATACCGATCTGGTAATGAATCGGATAAAAGAATTCTTGCAGCTCGGCCGCGACCGCGCCTTTCGGTTGGATTTTGCGTGCTAAGGCTTTCATCTCCGTTTTGACATGCTCACTTTTTGTATGGTGGAAGAAACATTTCTCTTGTATAGGAAAACTCCTGGCTTGACAATAAGTCTTGAGGATTATATGTCCTTAGGACATTATTACTCACTCTATGAAGAAAAGGATAAGAACGCTCTCACCATAGAGGGAATGTAGCGAACAAGCCATAGAGCGAGAAACCTGGTGAGCTATTGTGGATTTTGATTACACACCGCAAGAAGAAGAGTTTCGCCGAGAGCTACGCGCCTGGTTGGAGGCGAATCCGCTAAACGGTTACGATCCGGGAACGTTTCTGCACCTCGAGCAAGACGCGCGATTTGCTCTTCAGCTCGCCTGGCAAAGGCAATTGCATCGCGCAGGTTGGGTCGGGATTCATTGGCCGAAACTCTACGGCGGTCGCGGCGCGACAGTAATGGAGCAGACAATCTACCGGGAAGAGATGGTGCGCGCGCGCAGGCCGGAGGTCGCCAATTTCATGGGCATCCGCATCGCCGGTCCCACCTTAATCCATTGGGGCACAGAAGCACAAAAGAAACGGTACATCCCCACCATTCTGAATGGCGAGGAAATTTGGTGTCAGGGCTATTCTGAACCTGGGGCCGGTTCAGATATCGCCGCCTTGCAAACCCGAGCAGTCGAAGAAGACGACGACTTCATAATCAACGGGCAAAAGGTGTGGACCTCCTACGCGCAGTACGCCCGGTTCTGTCTCCTCTTGGCGCGGACTGATCCTACGGCGCCGAAGCACAAGGGGATTTCGTGTTTCATCGTTGATATGCAAACGCCGGGGATTACTATCCGGCCTCTGCAACAGATCAACGGCGATGCGGAGTTTAACGAAGTCTTCTTCGACAATGTCCGAGTTCCCCGGACGAATCTCATTGGCGACAAGAACCAAGGCTGGCAGGTGGCGATGACCACGCTGCTGTTCGAACGCGTCACGTTTGATGTGCTCTCTCCCCTCGAAGAAGTCATTCAGCAATTGGTTGATGTTGTGAAGAAAGGGGAAATAGCGACAAGTCTCCTGGGCGACGATTCAGCTGTGCGGCAGCAGGTCGCGCGGTTCTATACCGAATTGCAGGCCATTAAGTACAGCAGTCTGCGCCAGCTCAGCAGACAATTGCGGGGCGAGCCGCCCGGTCCGGAAAGTTCGCTGGTCAAATTGGCGGCCAGTGAATTGAATCTACGGGTCGTGCAGTTTGCGACCGCCCTGCTTGGCCCGGCGAGCCAGGTCGAGTCCCAGCGTGAGCAAGGAATTGACGGCGGCTACTGGCTGCATTGTGCGCTGAGCACCCATCTGTACACCATTGCGGGCGGCACGTCCGAAATCCAGCGCAACATTCTCAGCGAACGCGTGCTTGGTTTGCCTAAAGGATAACAGAGCAGGAAGATTTGGCAGTCTGATCAGGGCTATCTTCCACTTGATAAGGTCAAGCAGATGCTGAAACGGTTCGGTAAAGAAATCCTGCCGCATTATCTATAGACAAGGATATGCGGCGCTGTACCTGCAGGCGGAGTTTACAAATAATAAGGGGACTGCACAATGAACTACAATCCGCATCTGCCCGAAGTCAGAGCGAATCTCTACGCGCACTACGCCTATTTACGCGAGCAGGCGCCGGTATTTTGGGTCGACTCCCTCCAGGCGTGGGCCATCAGTCGCTATGAGGATGTCATTTATATACTGAAGAGCCCGCAATTGTTTTCCTCGTCCGCGTTCTTCGATCAGCTGCTGGGAGAATTCAATCCGGTCCCTGAAATACCGTGGATGATCACCAGCGATCCGCCGGCCCACACGCGACTCCGCAAGTTGGCGAATAAAGGATTTATGCCGAGCATGATTCGCAACCTCACGCCGCGTGTGAGCGCCATTGCCATGGCGTTGATCGAACCCCTCCGTAGCAAACGCGAGATTGACTTTGTGCACGACTTTTCCGCCGCGTTTCCCGTCTCAGTGATCGCGGAAATGCTGGGCATCGAACCGGAGCGGCGCGTAGACTTCAAGCGCTGGGCCGATGACATCGTCAGCGCCTCGAATCGCGCCACGGCCACCGAAGAAGATCGCCGCCGCATCCGGCAGAGCGTGAACGACGCGCGCGCCTACTTTGAAGCGACCATCGCCCGCCGTCGTCGAGAACCCGGAGACGATATCATCAGCGCCTTCGTGCGCGCCGAGGAGGAGAATCAGGCGCTGACCGCACACGAGGTCCTTAGCCTCTCTATCCTCTTGCTGCTGGGTGGCACTGAAACGACGACAAACTTATTGGGCAGCATCATGGTGACATTCTTGGAGCAACCGGACGATTTGGCTAAGGTGCTACGCGATCCGTCTCTTATTCCCCAGCTCATCGAAGAAAGCCTCCGCTATCATTCCCCGGTTCAGGCTTTG